>Ga0164290_1000222_pt1 | contig 218824 bp, 185 predicted proteins | sample Micstemetagenome_FD_108782 | JGI IMG/M metagenome (GOLD analysis project Ga0164290, IMG submission 108782) | Contaminated culture microbial community from soil near Moab, Utah, USA - Microcoleus steenstrupii SON62 (Illumina Assembly) | ecosystem: Environmental > Terrestrial > Soil > Soil crust... | reverse complement strand
CTCGCTGGGCTACAGCTCGCCGACTCAGTTTCTTCAGGACTGGCTCAGCAGGCATCACGACCAGCCACCAAAAGCGGCATGAGAACGGCCCGTTGGAAGGCGAAAAACAGCGGGCACCTCAGACCGATCTCATCACCAAGCTGGCCAACGAGGCCAGGCGAGTCGAGGAAGACACCGAGCATTCGTTCAAGGGCCACTACAACGCGGCCGCGCGCTGGAGCCGCTATCACATGTTGATCGGCCTGCCAGCCGCGCTGCTGGCGGCCATTGCCGGCGCGGCCGCCTTTAGGGATCAGCCTGAGTGGGCTGGTTCCCTGGCTCTGGTGTCCACCGCGCTAACCACAGTATTGACGTTTTTGAAACCATCGGAGCGCGCCGAGATGCACAAAGCAGTCGCTGGTCAGTACCAGTCGCTGCGCAATCAGGCGCGCATCTTTCGGGAGATCAGGCTGCTGGACGGCATGACGCCCGAGGAAGCAAAGGGGCGCCTATTTGGGCTGGCAGAGGAACGCGACGAACTGAATCAGCGGGCGCCAGCCATCGCGCGCGGTGACTACGAGCTGGCAAAGCGGGATATCGATGGCGGCCTTGCCCGCTACCGTACCGACGAGACGAAACCATGACCATCAACAGCTATCTCACGGGCCTGGCGAACCTCGCAATCCTGCGCGATGACGAGAAGGCAAGCGTGCAGCGTTCCATAACCTCGCTGCAAACCCGTCTAGCCAATCACTTCGGAACACAGATCGGTCAGCACTTTGTATTCGGCTCCTATAGCCGGGGAACCATCCTGCCGCGCTCGATGGACCCGCAATCCGACGTCGACTACATGGTAGTTTTTTCCGACACCGGATTGCAGCCGCTAAGCTACCTTGACCGACTGCGGCGATTCGCAGAAGTCCAGTATGCCCGCTCCGAAGTGGCACTTTCGCACCCGACGGTCGTGCTGGAACTCAACCACATCCGCTTCGAGCTTGTGCCCGCCCTGCAGCACTGGTTCAGTGGCTTGCAGATTCCCGCCAAAGGCTCCAGCTATCAGAACTGGAAAGATACCGACCCGAGCGGATTCAACCGGACGCTGACCAGCGCAAATCAGGCCAACGGCAATCTCATCAAGCCACTGGTCCGCGTCATGAAGTACTGGAACGCCACAGCCAAGTACCCGTTCGAGTCCTATGCCCTGGAGCAACATATTGCCGGGCAGGGATATGGCTTTTACGGGCTGCTCGCCACTCGCCCATTGGCAGACTACTTCTTTCAGGCTATTGACTCGTTGGATGCGGGCTGGTCCGCGCCGCAATGGAAGCAGGAAGCGGTAGACCGCCTGAAACAACTTGCCTCGCTTGCGAAGTCCCAAGAGCGCTCTGGCAACATCATTCAAGCGGAGAGGACCATCAAGCGATTGCTGCCGCCGGTGGGCAACCTGGTGGAGACCTGAGTCATGGACAGTTTCCGCTTCGACGAGAAATACCTCTCCCAAATCCCGGCCCTGCAGGTGCTGGTCAACCTGGGCTACCAGTACCTGACACCCGCCGAGGCGCTGACCGCGCGCGGCGGCAAGGCCGCGAACGTGCTGCTGGAGGAGATCCTGCGCGATCAGTTGAAGAAGCTGAACCGCATCCAGCACAAGGGCGGCAGCTACCTCTTCAGCGAGGAGAACATCCAGAGCGCCATCCAGCGCCTGAAGAACGTGAAGTACGACGGCCTGCTCAAGACCAACGAGGCGGTGTACGACCTGCTGACCGTCGGCGTAGCGCTGGAGCAGTCCATCGAGGGTGACGTAAAGAGCTTCACGCTCAACTACGTGGACTGGCGCAATCCAGGCAACAACGTCTATCTCGTCTCTGCCGAGTTCGCCGTGGAGCGCACGCGCAGCGTCGAGACCTGCCGACCGGACATCGTGCTGTTCGTGAACGGCATCCCCTTCGCGGTCATCGAGTGCAAGTCCCCGAAGGTCGAGGTGGACCAGGGTATCTCCCAGACCATCCGCAACCAGCGCGACGAGTACATCCCGCGCCTGTTCACCTACGTGCAGATGGTACTGGCGTCGAACAAGAACGAGACCCGCTATGCCACCACCGGCACGCCGTCCAAGTTCTGGTCGAAGTGGAAGGAAGACGTGGCGGACGCCGACCTCGCACCGCTGATGGCGCGGCCGTTGTCGGAACGAGTGAAAGCATCGCTGTTCGATCTGGCCTTTGCCGACCTCGGCTTGCGCCAGGAGGTACCCTACGCGGTGAACCGGCAAGTGACCGAGCAGGACCGTGCGCTCTACGCGCTGTGCCGCCCGGAGCGTTTGCTCGAGATGGTCTGGGGCTTCACAGTGTTCGACGGCGGCGTGCGCAAGATCGCGCGCTACCAGCAGGTGTTCGCAATCCAGGAGGTGCTGCGGCGAGTCCGACAGACGGACGATAGCGGCAAGCGCCGGGGCGGCATCATCTGGCACACCCAGGGCTCGGGAAAGTCGTTGACCATGGTCATGCTGGCCCGAGCCCTGGCGCTGGAGCCTTCCATCCGCAACCCGCGGATCGTGTTGGTGACCGACCGCGTGGACCTGGATAAGCAGCTCGGCAACACCTTCGCCGCCTGCGGCCTCTCGCCCGATCGGGCCGAGAGCGGCCGCCATCTGATCGAGTTGGTGTCCGATGACAAGGCGCACATCGTCACCACCCTGGTGCACAAGTTCGACAAGGCGCTGGCTTACAAGAAGTTCAGCGACCCCTCCCCCGACATCTTCGTGCTGGTGGACGAAACCCAGCGCACCCAGCTGGGCGGCTATTCGGCGCGCATGCGGCAGATGTTTCCCAATGCCTGCTACATCGGTTTCACCGGTACGCCGCTGCTGACCCGCGAGAAGAGCGACGTGGCCAAGTTCGGCGGTGTGATCCACACGTACGCCATCGACCAGGCGGTGGCCGACGGCGCCATCGTGCCGCTGCTCTACGAAGGCCGCATGGTGGAGCTGGAGCAGAACCAGGCCGCGATCGACATCTGGTTCGAGCGCCACACGGAGGGGCTCACCGACCAGCAGAAGGCCGACCTGAAGAAAAAATACGCCCGCGCCGAGATGCTGAACAAGGCGGATCAGGTGATCTACATGCGCGCCTTCGACATCAGCGAGCACTACCGCCAGAACTGGCAGGGCACCGGCTTCAAGGCGCAGCTGGTTGCGCCGACCAAGGCGGCCGGGTTGCGCTACAAGGCATTTCTGGATGAACTCGGCTCTATCACCAGCGAGGTGATCATCTCGCCGCCTGACGAGCGCGAAGGCTTCGACGAGATCGATGCCGAGGAATCCACCGACGTGGTGGTGGCCTTCTGGCAGCGCATGATGAAACGCTATGGCTCGGAGGAGGACTACAACAAGCAGATCGTCAATGCCTTCAAGTTCGGCGACGAGCCGGAGATCCTGATCGTGGTGGACAAACTGCTGACCGGTTTCGATGCTCCGCGCAACACGGTGCTCTACCTCACCCGCCGGCTCAAGGACCACTCGCTGTTGCAGGCCATCGCCCGGGTGAACCGCTTGTACGAGGACGAATCCGGCAGCAAGGTGAAGGACTTCGGCTACATCATCGACTACGTGGGTGTGTTAGGCGAACTGGACCAGGCGCTGACCACCTACAGCGCCCTGGAAGGCTTCGAGGCCGCCGATCTCAAAGGTGCGTTGACCTCTACCCATGAAGAGACCAAGGCATTGCCGCAGCGCCACGCCGATGTTTGGGACCTGTTCAAGACGGTGAAGAACCGCCAGGATGAGGAAGCCTTCGAACAAATGTTGGCCGATGAGAAGCTACGCACCGATTTCTACGAGCGGCTATCGGCCTACGCCAAAACGCTGGCCATCGCGCTGTCCAGCGAACGCTTCATCATCGAGACACCCGAGCAGAAAGTTCGCGCTTACAAGATCGACCTGAAGCGTTTCGTCAATCTTAAGGCAGCGGTGAAACTTCGCTATGCGGAATCGGTGGACTATCGTGACTTCGAACCGCGCATCCAGAAGCTGTTGGACACGCACATCTCCGCTTCCGAGGTTGTGCAGCTGAATGCGCCGGTGAACATCTTCGACGAAGCGGCGTTCCGGAAAGTGGTCGAGGAGCAAGGCGCGGGCAGCGGGACGAACCTGAGCGCCAAGGCTGACATGATTGCCCACGCCACCAAGCGCGCCATCAACGAGCGGCTGGAGCAGGATCCAGCCTTCTACGAAAAATTCTCCAAGCTGATCCAGCAGGCCATCGACGACTACCGCGCCAGGCGCCTGTTCGATCTGGAGTACTTGCAGCGGGTCACCGAAATCAGGGATGCGGTAGTTTCGCGCAAGGGCGACGACCTGCCGGCGGTGCTGAACGGTGACGCTGACTCGGCCGCAGTCTATGGGCTGCTGCGACCCTTCGTAACCAACCACCTGAGCGATGCCGGGCAGGCCCAAACGACCGCCGCCGAGGCCGCCATCGCGGTGTGGGATATTTTCCGGCGCAACCGCAAGGTGGGCTACTGGGACGACCTCGACGCCCAGCGCAGAACCATGAACGAGATCGACGACTACCTCTACGACGAGGTGAAGGGCGCGCGAGGCATCGCACTTTCCACCGACGAGATGGACGTGATCATCGAAAAGACCATGCAGCTCGCCCGCCACCGGATGGCAGGGTGAAGACCATGATCGGCACCCTGATCTACGGGCGCGACACCATCCGCTACGAGGTACGCTTCCTGGCGTCGCGGCTGACCTTGGCCATCGAGGTGCACCCTGACAGCCGCGTGCTGGTGCGCGCACCAGTCGGTTGCCCGGAAGCCCTGATCGCCGAACGGGTGCAGAAGCGAGCTGCCTGGATCAGCCGGCAACTGGCGGAGTTCGAGCGCTACCGTCCCCGCACCCCACCCCGGCAGTACGTCGCTGGCGAATCGCATCTCTACCTCGGCCGGCAATACCGGCTCAAGTTGCTGCAAGGCGATTCCCCCAGCGTGAAACTCGCGCGTGGCCAGCTGCTCGTGAGTCTCCCCGCCGAGTCTGACCCCGACCGCGTCAAAGCGCTGCTGCACCGTTGGTATCTCGACCGCGCCCGGGCCGTGTTCAGGGAAGTACTGGACGCCAGTATGCTCCACTTCAAGGGTGTCGATTCTCCGCGTCTGACCGTGCGCGCCATGCAATCCCGCTGGGGCAGCCTATCTCGCGCGGGCACCATGACTTTGAACGTCAATCTGGTGCGCGCGCCCCGCCCCTGCATCGAATACGTGGTGACCCACGAGCTGTCCCACACCCAGTACCGCGATCACGATGCGCGGTTTTTCAAGCTGCTCGGGCAAGTGATGCCAGATTGGGCACAACGCAAGCAGCGCCTCGAAGCGGCGCTGCTGTGAAGCGGGAATGGATGCACTCACGAGCTGATCCCGCGAATCGACTCTCATGGACCACACTACCCTCGCCACCCTTCGAGACAAGCACCCTGCCTGGCGGTTGCTGGCCTCGCCGCATGCGCCGCTCGTGACGAGCTTCCTGTACCGGGTGTTCGTGACGCCGAACGTGCGGGTGATGAGCGAGGCGGACTTGGCCGAAGCCCTGGAGGACGAACTGTTCGCGTTGCGCGAAGAACCGAGTCCGGAGGCCTACCCCAAGGGCGCGTCGGAGTACCTCAACGACTGGTGCGCGCCCGACAAGGGCTGGCTTCGCAAGTTCTACAAACCAGGCACGGACGAAGCGCAATTCGATCTGACCCCAGCCACCGAGAAAGCCATTGCCTGGCTGGTATCGCTGACCGAGCGGCCATTCGTGGGCACCGAGTCGCGTTTGCTGACGCTGTTCGCCCTTCTGGAGCAGATCAGCGCCGGCACCCAGGCCGACCCGATCAAGCGCGTCGATGATCTGCGCAAGAAGCGAGACGAGCTGGACGCCGAGATCGCCCGCGTGCTGGCGGGCGACGTGCCGCTGCTGGACGATACGGCGGTGAAGGACCGATTCCAGCAGTTCCAGCAACTGGCTCGCGAGCTTTTGGCCGACTTCCGCGAGGTGGAACACAACTTCCGCCTGCTCGACCGCAAGGTTCGCGAGAAGATCGCGCTCTGGGAGGGCGGCAAAGGTGCGCTGCTCGACGAGATCATGGGCGACCGCGACGCCATTGGCGACTCGGATCAGGGGCGCAGTTTCCGCGCCTTCTGGGACTTCCTGATGTCCAGCCGCCGGCAGGAGGAGCTCTCGGAACGACTCGATCAGGTGCTGGCGTTGCCTGCCGTGGCGGCGCTGAAGCCCGAGCCGCGTACCCGCCGGGTGCACCACGACTGGCTGGAGGCCGGAGAACACACCCAGCGCACGGTGGCCCAACTGTCGCAACAGTTGCGTCGCTTCCTGGACGACCGGGCTTTTCTGGAGCACCGACGCATCCTCGACCTGCTACACGATATCGAGACCAAGGCTCTCGCGCTGCGTGAGGCCGTGCCCACCGGCACGGTGATGAGCGTGGACGATTTGAAGGTCGACGTAGAACTGCCGCTCGAGCGGCCCCTGTTCACGCCGAGCGCGAAGCCGCGTTTGGCCGATCTGGCACTACTGGCTGGTGACGACGATATCGACACCGCGCGCTTGTTTGACCAGATCGTCGTGGACAAGGCGCGCCTGCGCTCGGCGGTTCAGCGTGCATTGCGCCAGCAGCCGCAGATCACATTGCGCGACCTGCTGGACGTCGAGCCTCTGCGCCAGGGATTGGCCGAACTGGTGGCCTATCTGGAGCTGGCCCACGCAGGTGATGGCGAAGCAGTGCAGGATACCTTGCGCGCCCTCGTGGACGAAGGTGTGGAAGATCCGATTCGCTGGCAAGCCCGCAATACGGCGGGCGAACCGGTCACGCGCGAGGCACGTCTGCCCCGCGTTATCTTCACGCGCTGAGTCATCGCGGCCAGGGAGCGGTGTACGTGAGCGACACCCCGGATGACAGCGACTCGGTTGATCCGCCTCCCAGCGAGCTGCCGGCCGTCCCCGAGCTGTCGCAGCTGATGGTGCATCTTCTCAAAGGCGTGCTCCATCGGGAAGACGACGAGCGCCTGTGGGTGAGCCTCTTGCGCTTGCAGGCGCGAGTGCGGGAACAGGCGGCAGTCTTGCTGCTCGATCTGGTGCTGGACGAGGCAGAGGGTCACGCCTTCCTGAAGAGCCGCCCCGACCCGGACGAGTCCGAGGGTGCGCCGCGCCTGCCGCGACTCGTCGCGCGCCGGCCTCTGTCCTACCCGGTAAGCCTGATGCTGGCGTTGCTGCGGAAGCGCATGGCCGAGTTCGACGCCGGCGGCGGCGACACGCGGCTGGTGCTCTCGCGCGACGAGATTGCCGAGCTGATGCGGGTCTTCCTTCCCGAAGGAACGAACGAGGCCCGGCTCATCGACCAGGTGGACGCCACGATTTCCAAGGTGGTCGACCTGGGCTTTCTGCGCCGGCTCAAGCCCGCGGCCGAAAGGGGCCAGCCATCGGGGCAAGACAGGGGCCACTACGAGGTGCGGCGCATCCTGAAGGCCTTTGTCGATGCCCAGTGGCTGGCGGAGTTCGATGCACGCCTGGAGATCTACCGTACGGCATTGCCGGGCGGAAGCGCGGCGCGGGAAGCGACTGATGCATGAGGCACCGACACTCGCCCTGGACTTCGTGGCCGAGGACAGCCGGGTGGGTTTTCGGCTGCAGCGGCTGGAGGTGCTGAACTGGGGCACCTTCGACAAGCGCGTCTGGCGCCACGAGCTCGACGGTCGCAATGGTCTCCTCACGGGCGATATCGGTTCGGGCAAGTCCACCCTGGTAGACGCCATCACCACCTTGCTGGTACCGGCCCATCGCGTGGCCTACAACAAGGCCGCCGGAGCCGATGCCCGCGAGCGCTCTTTGCGCTCCTATGTGCTGGGGCACTACAAGAGCGAGCGCAATGAAGTCACGGGTAGCGCCCGCCCCGTAGCGCTGCGCGATGCATCAAGTTACTCGGTCATCCTCGGCGTCTTCCGCAACGAGGGCTATGACCAAGCCGTCACGCTAGCCCAGGTGTTCTGGTTGAAAGATCCGCAGGGCCAGCCTGCACGCTTGTTCGTGGCTGCGGAGCGGGCTCTCTCCATCGCCGGGGATTTCAGCGGCTTCGGCAGTGACATCACCGCCCTCCGCAAGAAGCTCCGTACCGCCGGCTGCGAATTGTTCGACAGCTTTCCGCCCTATGGGGCCTGGTTCCGCCGTCGCTTCGGCATCGAGCACGAGCAGGCTTTGGAGCTGTTCCACCAGACCGTCTCGATGAAATCGGTGGGCAACCTCACTGACTTCGTGCGCAGCCACATGCTGGAACCCTTCGACGTAGGCAGCCGCATCGAGGCCCTGATCCGCCACTTCGATGACCTGGACCGTGCGCATCAAGCCGTGCTCAAGGCCAAGCGCCAGGTGGAGTTGCTGACACCGCTGGTCGAAGATGGTCATCGCCATCGGACTTTGGTCGCAGAGATCCAGGGCTGGCGAGATGCACGCGACGCGCTGCAGCCGTACTTCGCCCGGCTCAAGGGTGAGCTGCTGGACCATCGCCTTGCTCTCCTCGCGCAGGAGGCCACCCGGCTCGACACGCAGATTGACCGCTTGGATGCACAACGCGAGACCGAGCGCGTCGAAGTCGCCCGTCTGGAGCGGGCGCTGCGAGACAACGGCGGCGACCGCCTGGAGGAACTGGCGGCAGAGACTCGCCGTCTGGAGCAGGAGAAGGGACAACGCCAGGAGAGGTCTGACCGCTACCAAAAGCTGCTTGCCAGCATCAACGAAACGGCGCCGACTGATGAAGCAGGCTTCCTCGCCCAGCAGCAGAGCGTTGCCATGCGCACCGATGGCTTGCGTGAGCGTGTTGCCGACTTGGACAACCGCGAGCGTGAGGACGACTTTGCCTTCCGCAAGGGCCGTGAAGAGCACACCGCCTTGTCCGACGAGATCGAAAGTCTCCAGCGCCGCAAGAGCAACATCGATGCAGCCCAGGTCCGCATCCGCGACGGACTGTGTTCGGCACTGGGCATTGGTGAGGAAGAGCTACCCTTCGCGGGCGAACTCATCCAAGTGCGTGACGACGAGCGCGACTGGGAAGGTGCCGCCGAGCGGCTGCTGCGCGGCTTCGGTCTTTCACTGCTGGTGCCGAACATGCACTACAAGGCCGTCGCAGAATGGGTGGACCGCCAGCACCTCGGTGCCCGGCTGGTCTACTTCCATGTGCGGCCCAGGAAGGCCGCGCAAAGTGTAAGTTCGCAACCTCAATCACTGGTGCGAAAGCTCGTCATCAAGCCGGATTCGCCGCACTCCGGGTGGCTGGAGCAGGAGGTTCACCAACGCTTCGATGTAGTCTGCTGCGATACGGCAGAGCAATTCCGCCGGGAGGTCCGTGCCATCACCCGCGCGGGGCAGATCAAGGACCCGGGCGGGCGCCACGAGAAGGACGACCGCAGCCGCATCGACGACCGCAGCCGCTACGTACTCGGCTGGAGCAACACCGACAAGCTGCGTGCTTTGCGTGACCAGCGGCAGCACCTGGAGGATAAGCTCGCTTCGCTCGGGCAGCGCATCGGCGAGGTCCGGGAGGCGCGCAAGGAACTTCACGACCGGCTGGAAACCCTGGCCCGACTGGAGGAGTTCACGCGCTTTCCAGACATCGACTGGATGAGCGTGGCCCGCCAGATTGCCGCACTCACCGAAGAACGCGCGAGGCTGGAAGCCGCATCCAATGTCTTGCAAGAGCTGGGGCGTCAGCTCAAGGCCGTGCAGGATCAGCTTCGCGAACTGGACATCAAGTGGCGCGACACATTGGGCAAACAGGGCGAAGTCCGGAACAAGCGACAATTCGCCCAGGCGATGCGGGAACAGGCCAGTGTCGTCTGGGATATCTCGCCGCTCACCGAGGCGCAGATCGAGCGACTTGACGGCTGGCGCTCGCAAGCGCTCGGCGAGCGTCAGCTGTCGGTCGAATCGTCCGACAACCGCGAACAGGAAATGCGCAAATGGCTGCAGGAGCGGATCGACGCCGAGGACAAGCGCCTGGCCCGTCTTACCGAGCGCATCGTCAATGCCATGCGCGGCTTCAAGGAGGCATTCAAGACCGAGACCGTCGAGATGGACGTGAGCCTGGAGGCGCTGCCGGAGTACGAACGGATGCTTACCGGCTTAAAGAGCGACGACTTGCCGAGATTCGAGGCGCGCTTCAAGGAACTGCTCAACGTCAACACCATCAACGAGATTGCCAACTTCAACGCCCAGCTCGCCCGCGAGCGGGAGACGATCAAGGAGCGGGTCGACCTCATCAACCAGTCGCTTCAGGACATCGACTACAACCCCGGCCGCTTCATCAAGTTGGTGGCGCAGCCCAGCCCGGACGCGGAGATCCGGGATTTCCAGCAGGATCTGCGGGCTTGTACAGAGGGCGCGCTGCTGGGCTCAGCGGATGAGCAGTATTCGGAAGCCAAGTTCCTGCAGGTGAAGGTCATCATCGACCGCTTCCGGGGGCGTGAAGGACTGTCGGATGCCGACCGGCGGTGGACCGCCAAGGTCACGGACGTGCGCAACTGGTTCCTTTTCTCGGCCAGCGAGCGCTGGCGCGCTGATGGGTCCGAGCACGAGCACTACTCGGACTCGGGCGGCAAGTCGGGCGGCCAGAAGGAGAAGCTGGCGTATACCGTGCTCGCCGCGAGCCTGGCCTACCAGTTCGGACTGGAGTGGGGTACCGTGCGCTCACGGTCATTCCGCTTCGTCGTCATCGATGAAGCCTTTGGGCGCGGTTCGGACGAATCGGCGCAGTACGGGCTGCGCCTGTTCCAGCAACTCAATCTCCAGTTGTTGATCGTCACGCCGCTGCAGAAGATCCACATCATCGAGCCCTTCGTGGCCAGCGTGGGTTTCGTCCACAATGAAGCAGGGCGGGAGTCGCGGCTGCGCTGCTTGTCGATCGAGGAATACCGAGCGCAGAAGGCCGCGGGAACAGCCGGGTCAGCGACTCTCGGAGATGGCGCCGTACCATGAGTTGGACCATGCCGGCGGACCTGCGCGGACAGGTTCAGCGTTTGTGGGATCGCGGCGACTTGTTGAGACCGGCAGCATCGCATGCCGTCTCGTGGCCCCTGCGCCTAGCCCTGAAGGCGCCGACTGCCGCCGACTTGTCCGACCGATTCGAGGCAGTGCGCGACTGGGTGCGTGCAATCGCCGATACGCAGAATGTGCGGATCGATTGGCGGGAATGGAATCATCGAGTGCAAGGAGCGCAGCGGCTGCCAGCCGCCCTGTGGGTCGACTCCTTGTCCGATGCCTTGAGTTTCATTGGCAAGTCACGTCAAGCTCAACGCTTTGAGGGGCTCTGGCAACAGACTGCATCCGCGCAGCCGGCGCTGCTGGCGTGGCTGTCCAAGCGTCCGCTGCAGGCCCTGGAACTGGCCGATCGCTGGGCGTGCCTCTTGGCGGTCGTCGCGTGGCTGCAGGCTCATCCTCGGCCAGGCGTGTACCTGCGCCAAGTGGATGTGGCTGGGGTGGACAGCAAGTTCCTCGAGGCGCATCGGGGCGTATTGACCGAGCTTCTCGATCTGGCTTTGCCGCCCGAGGCCATCGACAACGTCGCCAGCGGCGCAGCACAATTCGCGCGCCGCTTCGGCTTCCTGGACAGGCCGGTGCGTGTCCGGTTTCGTCAGCTTGACGCGGCGCTGCCCAGCCTGCCCGGCTGCGAGGGGCTGTCCGACATCACCCTGGACACCGCAAGCTTTGCCTCGCTGACCCTATCCGTCGAACGTGTGTTCATCACCGAGAACGAGACAAACTTCCTGGCTTTCCCGCAGGTCGAGCGTGCCATCGTCGTTTTCGGTGCCGGCTATGGGTGGGAATCGCTGGAACGTGCCGACTGGCTCCATCAGTGCCAGCTCCACTACTGGGGTGACATCGACACTCACGGCTATGCGATCCTGGATCAGTTGAGAAGTCGTTTCCCGCAGGTGGCTTCGTTGCTGATGGATCGGACGACGCTACTTGCGCACCGTCTTTTCTGGGGCGTAGAGCCCAAGCCCGCAACGCAAGACCTGTCACATCTGACGGCGCAGGAGGCGGCGGTCTACGACGACCTCAGATTCGACCGCCTTCAACCCCGGTTGCGACTGGAGCAGGAGCGAGTGAGTTTCGGCTGGTTGAGCGAGCAGCTGCGCAACCTGTCGCAACAAGACTGATAAAGGACTATATTCAGTCCATTCCCACCTCCGAGGCAAGACTATGCGCTACTCGTCCCAAGTCAAACCCATCAGCTATCTCAAGGCCAATGCGGCAGAAGTATTGACGCAACTCTCAGAGCGCCGAGCGCCCTTGGTCATCACTCAGAACGGCGAAGCCAAGGCCGTGCTGCAGGATATTGCGTCCTTCGAAGAGACCCAGGAAACACTGGCTTTGCTGAAGATCCTGGCGCTCGGCAACGAAGACGTCGCGGCTGGCCGGGTCAAGCCGGCAACGGACGTTGTGGCCCGCCTGCGCGCAAAACATGCAAGCCCCTGATGTCCGGCAAGCCGACCCGGTACCAAGTTCTACTTACTCAGGGGGCGGAACAGGACCTCGAGTCCATTCACGACTACGTCGCCGAGTTTGATTGCGTCGCGAACGCCAATCATGTGCTCGATCAGTTGCTGAGGGTCGTGGAAAGTCTGGAGCGATTCCCGGAGCGAGGTAACTACCCGAAAGAGCTGGCGGCCCTTGGTATCAAAGAGTACCGGCAGGTCGCGTTCAAGCCCTACCGTGTCATCTATCGCGTCACAGGAAGCGGAGTCGTCGTATACCTCATCGTAGACGGGCGACGAGACATGCAATCGGTCCTGGCTCGCCGCCTTCTCGGAGCTTGACCCGCCGGAAGATGCCGCGCCGGAACGCGACTGCCTGATTGGCGCCTCGGACCATTCACACCCGCCCCCGGGCTCGCGGAAGTCTGACAGCAGGAGCAGTCAGAACTGCACTGTTTTGCGCAGCGCTGCTTTTCACTGCACCCATCGCCGCCCACCGCGACGGCTGCCATCGCTGGCACAGCTGCCCCTCGGACCACGGGACCTACGAGTGCGGTGACACCGGGAAATGCAACTACTGTCCCGACAATGTGTATTGCGTAGGACAGCGCCCCAGGCCTCCTGGCACTCCCATCGGGGACCGCCCGCAGAACCCACCGCCCGCCGACCCGGAGATATCGCGAACGCCGAAGCGGTAACCGCAGCCGGAGCGAGAACTTCTCAACCCGCCAGATCCGCCAACGGATTCTTCCCCTGCCACGCCGCCCACGACGCTGCAAAATGCTCTGCCACCCACGCATCGGTCATCCGATCCAAGGTCGGCGGCGTCCACTGCGCCTTGTTGTCCTTGTCCACCAGCCGTGCCCGCACACCCTCGACGAAGTCGGGATGCTCGCAGCATTGCAGGGCGACGATCAGTTCCACCCGGAACACTTCCGCCAGGCTCATCCGTTTCGCGCGCTGCCACAGCTCCCAGATCAGCGCGAACGTCGTCGGAGATCCGCCAGCCAGCGCAGTCGCGGCGCCACGCAACCAAGCGTCGTCTCCGTCATAGGCAGCTATCGTCGCCACCACTTCGGCAAGCGTGTCGCCGTCGGTCATCCGTGCGATGGTGTCCTCGTGCTTGCGCACGTTCGATTCCAGCTTCGCATCAGTGGCTCCGGCAGCAAAGTGACGAAGCATCTTGGATAGCGCAATGCGGTTGGCCGCGCCCGAATCCGTCCAGGCGATCGAAGCCAATCCCTCCATCACTGCATCGCGATCCGAACTCCGCAGGAAGTAGTCACCCAGGCCGACCGCCAACGCATCGCTCCCGTTGAGCGGCGCCGCCGTCAGCCCCAGAAACAGACCTACCCGTCCCGGCATGCGCGGCAGGAACCAGCTGCCCCCCACGTCGGGGAACAGGCCGATGTTGATCTCGGGCATCGCGATCCGGGAGGTCTCGGTGACGACGCGATGGCTCGCGCCCACCAGCAACCCGAGACCGCCGCCCATCACGATGCCGCTGCCCCACACCATGACCGGCTTCGGATAGGTGTGAATGCGATAGTCGAGCCGATACTCTTCGCCGAAGAAGGCAGCCGCCTGCGGCACAGGCCCCGGTCCCCGATGCGCGAGGATCGCACTGCGCAGCGAGCGCACGTCGGCACCCGCGCAAAACGCCCTGGTCCCGGCTCCGTCGAGCACGACGCACGCGATCTTCGGATCGGCCGCCCAGCGGATGATGGCCGCATCGAGCGCGCGGATCATGTCGAGCGTCAGCGAGTTGAGTGCCTTCTCGACGTTGAGGGTCGCAATGCCGACGCGGAAACCGCCGGCGGCCGGCACTTCGCGAACGAGGACAGCCGGCGGGTTCTGGATTGTATCAGCCATGGTGGTGCTCGCGCTCCCCGCGGGTCGTGGTCTGCATGAAGGTTCCTCGGTGGATCGACAACATGCGATTGTGGTGGACCAGCCGTATCCAGGGCAATGCCGCTTTCCCGCCTCCCGGAGCATTCGGGATTTTCGCCGGAGCGGGCCCGGGACCGGTTGCGCTACACTGCGGCCGTCGTAATTTCACCTGTACGAGAACACGATGTATCCGAAATCCGCCCTGCCCCTCGCGGTGCTCGCCGCCGCACTCTCCTCCACTCTTCCCGCCCAGGCCGACGGCACCGCCGCGGCGCAGTACAAGTCCGGCACGCTGACGGTCGATGTCTCCGGCCCCGACGTCAGCATGCAGCTCCGTCTGCCCATGACCCGCGCCGACACCTCGAGCGGCAACAAGCAGACGCTCGAACCGGCCGACGTAGTGGCTCGCCTGAAGGAAGCCGACAAGCTTTTCGTCTTCCCCGCCAAGGCCAAGTGCCTGGTGGAAAACGCCAATGCCTTCGTCGTCGACACGCAGGGCCGCCCCACCAAGGGCGACGGAAACATCCAGGCCATGTACCGCTTCCGTTGCGACGGCGCCACCGCGTCCCGCATCGACGCGCTCGGGATCCGCCTGGCGGACCAGCTGCCCGGGCTCGATAAGCTGAAGCTCCAGGTGGCCACCGACAAGGGCGAGATCAGCAAGGAGCTCTCGCCGGCCTCCGGCGACTTGACGTTGTAATACAGACGGGCCGGCCCGTCCGGCTCGTTCGCTCTTCGCACCGGCGCGGCGCTGGCACATACTCGTGCCATGCCGCGACGCACGGATGCATCCGCCGTCGAACCGCCCCCGCCCAGACCGCGCGCCGGTGGCGGGCTGCTGCGCACCAAGCTCGCTCCACCGCTGATCCGCGGCGACACCGTCGCACGCGAGCGCCTGCAGGCGGCTCTCGACAAGGGGCGACGCGCCAAGCTCTCGCTAATCCACGCCCCGGCGGGCTACGGCAAGACCACGCTCATGGTCCAATGGATGAAGCACCTGCAGACGGTCGGCGAGCGGGTCGCGTGGCTCGGGCTCGACAGCTCCGACAACGACGTGCCGCAATTGCTCGCCGCGCTGCACGCGGCGATGCTGCCGCACGAACCGGATCGGCCGCTCGACCTGTTCGCCCTGATCAATCGCTGTGCGGCAGAGGAACAGCCTTTCACGCTGTTCCTCGACGAAGTCGAGGCGCTCACCGAGGCTGCAGCCTTGCAGCTGGTCTGCCAGCTCCTCGAGTACTCCCCGCCCCAGTTGCACATCGTCATGGGTACACGCAGCGTTCCGGATCTGCCGCTCGCGCGCCTGCGCGTACGCGGTGACCTCATCGAGATCGACGGCCAGGATCTGCGCTTTGCGCTGCGCGAAGCCGCAGAGTTCCTCTACGTGCGCTGCGGCGTGCAGTTGAGCAAGGCCACCATGAACGAGTTGCTGGAGCGGACCGAAGGCTGGGTCGCCGCCCTGCAGCTGCTCGCGCTCTCGCTGCGCCAGGGCACGGACCAGGACATACTCCACCACCTCTCCGGCTCCCGCACCCAGATCATCGAGTACCTCGCGGTCGACGTGGTCGCCAAGCTGCCGGAAGACATGCGCGAGTTCCTGATGCAGACGTCGATCCTGCACCGGCTGAGCGGCCCGCTGTGCAATGCGGTGACCGGCGCCGGCGACGGCACCGAGATGCTGCAGCGGCTCGAGAACGCCAATCTGTTCGTGCTGGCGATCGATCAGGAGCGGGAGTGGTACCGCTATCACGCGCTCTTCGCCGAATTCCTGCGCGACCGGCTGCTGCGGACTGCTCCGGAGTGCGCGGCCGCGAATGCCCGCAGAGCCTCGGACTGGTGCGCCGATCACGACTTCCTCGCCGAGGCCGTCGACTACAGCCTGCAGGCGCGGGACTACGAGACCGCGATCGAGCGCCTCCTCGCGTGCGTCGATCAACAGATCCAAAGCGGGCAGTTCCGACGGATGCGCGGCTGGATCGCCGCACTGCCGGACACGGCCGTCGAGCGGGAGCCGCGGTTGTTGGTTGCACGGGCCTGGGCCGCCACCTTCTGCCAGGAGTTCGAGTTGGCCGAGCGCCTGATCGGTCAGCTCCGGCGCATCGCGGACAACCCCACGACTTCGGCGACGCTGCGCAAGTCGCTCGTCGCGCTGGAGCCGCAGCTCCTGATCAGCACCGGACGCATCGACCTCGCCGCCAAGCGCGCCGCCGCCGGCCTGCTCGACATGGGCCGCGATTCGCCGTTCGAGCGCGGCCGCACAGCGACGGCCCTCGCCTACACACGCATCGCATCCGGCCGGCATGAGGAAGCACAGCGGCTCCTGCGCGAGGCCGAGGCATGTCACTCCATGCCCCCTCCGAGTGTGCTCGGTCTGGTATACGCGATGGGCTATTCGGCCTTACTGGAATACAGCCTGGGCAATCTGTCGGGCGCGCTGCGTTTGCTGCGTTCGATCGACCACCTGGTGACGGACCAGGGCCGGACCGGACCGGAGACGGCCGATGTGTCCTTCCTGCCGGCGTTCTTCATCGGCAACGGCGCCGAGATGCTGTACGAATTGAACGAACTCGACGACGCCGAGGAATGGCTCGATCGCCGCTTCGGCCTGATCGATTCGATCCCGACGGTCCAGTCGGTCCTGCTTGCCTACGTGGTGCGGGGACGCCTGCTGCTCGCGCGAGGCGAGCGCCAGGCCGCCGAGGAAGTCCTGCTCGCCGGCAGTCGGCATGCGCTGCGCAACGGCATCGAACGGCTGACCCATGCCGTCGAGTGGGAACGCGTCCGGATCGCGCTGACCGACGGCGATGTCCCGCGCGCCCGTGTGCTCGCGCGGTCACTGGCACCCCATCCTCCGGCGGACGTGCCGCCCGCCCTGATCGAGGTCTACGACGAGGTCAACGGCGCCGGGATCGAGACCATGCGGCTCCACCTGCACGACGGCGATCCGCAGACGGCGCTGAGTTGGGTGGACATGCACATCGAACACGCCGCCGGGGCCCTGCGGCGACGGCGGCTGATGAAGCTGCACATCCTCCGGGCGCTCGCCCTGCGCGCCCTGGGGCGGAACGAGGAGGCCATCGACAGCATGGCAGCCGCCGTGACGCTGGCGGCCCCCATGGGAGCTGTTCGGTCTTTCAGCGAGGAAGGCAGCGGGTGCCAGGCTTTGCTGAGCGCGTTGGCAGCGCGACCCGGTCCTTGGGCGGACGAAAAGACCAAGGGGCACGTCAGGACGCTGCTTTCCACGTTCGACGGCGGTACCCCCGAGCCCGAGGCTGCCCAAGCCGTTCCCGCGGCCGTGGGCGATGACACGCTGTCCAAGCGGGAGGCTCAGATCCTCCAGCGGCTGTCGCAGGGGTACTCCAATCTGGCCGTCGCCCAGCAGCTCTTCGTCTCCACCCACACGGTCAAATGGCACCTGCGGCAGATCTACGACAAGCTGGGTGCCCGCAATCGGAGCCAGGCGATCTTCAGGGCTCGCCAGCTCGGCCTCCTGCAGTAGCCTGCCGTCTCCTGACGGCGACAGCGCACCGAAACCCTACTGTGCGCCGCACAAAAACTATCCTTTCGGCTAGTCATGGCCGCGTCCTCTCCTGCCGATAATCGTGGGGTCTGGGAGATGGGAGTTCCCGGAGCGTTCTTTTGCCGCGCCGCACAACAAGCAACGTCGGGGGCATGGATCGGAGCACCCGAGGTCTCCCCTGATCGATTTCTACTGAATCGGAGCGGCAGCCATGTTGGGGAACCTGAAGATCGGCAAGCGCCTCGCCATCCTGGTGGGGGTATTGAGCATCCTGTTGCTCGCCGTCGGCATCACCGGCATCGCCGGGATGTCCTCCACCAAGGAGCGCCTGCGCACGGTCTACGAAGACCGCACGGTCGCGCTGCAGAAGCTCAACACGGTGCTGGACTACACGTACCGGAACCGCGGCCGCATCGACGCCGCGTTCTACGAAGAGAACGTGGCCGAGGCGCTGAAGGATCTGGGCAAGGTGGAGGAATACGCCGCCACGCTCAACAAGGCCTGGTCGGAGTATCGCGCGACTTACATGACACCCGAGGAAAAGGCGCTCGCGGACCAGGCCGACGCGGCGCTCGTGATCTTGCGCGAGGCGCGCTCTCAGGTGGTCCAGGCCCAACGCACGCAGAGCCGTCCGGCCGCGTACGAGGTGCTAAAGTCGGTTGGCTATCGCCAGAAGCTCTACGTTTTCCGCGAACTGCTGGGCAAGCTGATCGACCTGCAGGTGCAAGTGGCCGACGCGGAGTACAAGGCCTCGATCGCGGAATCCAAGCGGATGCAGGCGCTGGCCGCGGGTACGATCGCGCTCGGCCTGATGCTCGGCATCGGACTCGCCTGGCTCATCATCCGATCGATCACCCGGCCGCTCGATGCGGCCGTGGCCATCGCCGACCGCATCGCCGGTGGCGATCTGTCGGGTGAGATCGAAGTCCGCGGGAAGGACGAGACCGCTCTGCTGCTGCAGTCATTCTCGCGCATGCAACACTCGCTGCGAACCCTGGTCGGTGAGATCAACGGCGGCGTCGAACAGCTGTCCAGCGCTGCAACCGAACTGGCCGCCGCCGCGCATCAGGTCGCGCAGGCCTCCGATGCGCAGAGCGAAGCGGCGTCCTCCATGGCCGCATCGGTCGAGGAGATGACGGTCAGCATCACCCACATCTCGGATCGCGCCACCGACACGCAAGCCATTTCCGGCGAGACCGGGCGCCTGTCGCGCGAGGGCGGCGCCGTGGTACGCCGCTCCGCCGACGAGATGGAACGCATCGCCGAATCCGTGAACCAGTCGGCCGCGAGCGTCCGGCTGCTGGGCGAGAAGTCGAAGGAGATCGCCCACATCGTGAGCGTCATCAAGGACATCGCCGATCAGACCAATCTGCTCGCGCTCAACGCCGCCATCGAGGCCGCCCGCGCCGGTGAGCAGGGTCGCGGATTCGCCGTGGTGGCGGACGAGGTGCGCAAGCTCTCCGAGAAGACCGCCGGCTCCACCAACGAGGTCGCTGCCATGATCCAGGCGATCGCCGACGGTACGCAGGACGCGGTGTCGACCATGGAAGAAGGCGTGACCAAGGTCGGTGCTGGTGTCGCGCTCGCGCGCGAGGCCGGGCAATCCATCGTCGGCATCGAGGACGGATCGGCGCGCCTGCTGGGTGCCGTGAACGACATCTCGAGCGCGCTCAAGGAGCAGAGCCAGGCGAGCAACGACATCGCGAAGCATGTGGAGCGCATCGCCCAGATGACCGAGGAGAACAGCGTCGCCGTGCGCGAAACCGCGAAGGCGAGCCAGGCCCTGGAAGATCTCGCCACTTCGCTGCAGGCGAGCGCCGGGCGCTTCCGGGTCCACGCCGGCTGATCCGGGCCGGCGCGGAACGACGATGCCCATGAAGGCCGCGAACAACCGCGCCGCGCGACCCGGCGCATCCGTCGACGCGTCGGCTGAGGATGCGACACCTGGAGTCACCGTGATTCCATCGGCGCATCTGACGCCCGCGCGGCCGATGGATTCGGCCGACGCGCGCCTGCGCGCGGTGCTGCGGCTCGGGTCCTTCTGGTATTGGGAACTCGATGCGGAATGCCGCTTCATCTCGAGTTCGTTCGGCCGCGATGAGCAGGCCGGTGCGCGTGCGCACGATCGCATCGGCAAGGCCGCCTGGGAAGTGGGGCAGTTCGCGGACTCCGACGCCGCGTTCCGGCGCTGGAAGGCCACACTCCTTGCGCGGAAGCCGTTCCGCGACGTCGTGCATTTCCGCAAGAGTGTCGACGGGCAACTGCGCTGGGTGCGCACGCACGGCGAACCCATCTTCGACGAGCATGGCCGGTTCCATGGCTACCACGGTCTGAGCGAGGACATCACCGAGCACGTGTCGGCGGAGCATCGCTACCGCGAACTGGTCGAACAGTCCCCGGACGGCACGATGATCCTGTGCGACGGCCGCATCGTGTACGCGAACCAGGCCGCGGCAACATTGTTCCAGGTGCCCAACCCGTCGGACCTGGTCGGCCGCCGCGCCCTCGAGTTCGTGCATCCGGCACAACGCGAAGAGGTCGTGGAGTGTCTCTCGACGGTGCTGCGCGACCGTGTGGTGCCGCCCGCGCTCGAATTGCGCGTGCTGGGCCTGGACGGACGCGAAGCGGTGGTCGAGCTCTCCGGGCGGTTCCTGGAGTTCGACGGCAGACCGGCGATCCAGGCAATCGCGCGCGACGTGACCGAGCGCCACGAAGCCCGCCACAGGATCCGGCGCCTCACCAATCTGTATTCGGCGTTGAGCCGCACGAACGAGGCGATCACCCGCCTCACCACGCCCGACGAAGTGTTCGACGCGGTCTGCCGCATCGCCGTGGAGTTCGGCCGCTTCAGCATGGCCGGCGTTGCACTGCTGGATGGTGAGACGCGCCGCGTGCGCCCGGTCAAGGCAGCGGGCAACACGGCGCTGTTCGAACGTCTCGGCGTTGCGCCGGATGCCGGCGGGCCCGCAGCCGAAGATCCCATCGCCACGGCCCTGCGCACCGGAGCCCCGGTCATCTGCCAGGACGTCGCCGTCGAGGCGTGTGCCCTGCCCTGGCGCGATGCCATGCTGCAGGCGGGCTTCCGCTCGTCGGGCAACTTCCCCATCGCGCGCGGCGGTCAGGTCATCGGCGCACTGGTGCTGTACGCGTCTGAAGTCGAGTTCTTCGACCAGCAGCTGCAGGAACTGCTGGCGCGGTTGACCGCAAGCGTTTCCTTCGCGCTCGACGCGATGGAGAAGGAGAGCGACAAGCGCGCGGCCCGACAAGCACTGGAGGATCGACAGAATGCGCTGTCGACTCTGCTCGATCATCTCCCGGGCATGGCCTTCCGTTGTCGCTCCGACGACGCCTGGACCACCGAGTTCGTCAGCGAAGGCTGTTACGAGCTCACCGGCTACCGCCCCGAAGACCTGGTCGGCAACCGGCGCATCTCCTATGCCGAGATCATCCACCCGGATGACCGTGCGCGCGTCCAGGAGGAGGTGCGTCGCGCCGGCACCCACCGGTTCGTGCTTCGCTATCGCATCGTGACCGCTGCCGGCGAAACCCGCTGGGTGTGGGAACAGGGGCAACTGGTCGGCACCGCCGCCGGTGGCAAGCCGCTGCTGGAGGGCATCATCCAGGACGTGACCGGCCAGGTGACGGCCGAGCGGCTGCTCGACGAGCACCGACAGCAACTGCTGCTCGCCCTCGACGCCACCGACCAGGGCCTGTGGGATTGGAACCTGACGACCGGCCGCGTTTCTCTCGACCGGGCGACGGCACGCATCCTCGGCCTGGGCGACGCCGAAGTCGAGGGCCCGGGCAACATCTGGTTCGATCGCATCCATGCGGCCGACGTTGGCGCGGTGACCGACGCGATCCGCAATCACCTCGCGGGGCGTACCGACCGCTGTCACGGCGAGTACCGGATGTGCCTCGGCTACGGTGCGTTCGCGTGGGTCGGCACCAGCGGGCGGGTGATCGAACGATCGCCGGACGGCCGGGCGCTGCGGATGGTAGGCACGGTCGTCAACATCGCCGAACGGAAGCGCTCCGAAGAACGGCTCGCATTCCTCGCGCACTACGACGAACTGACCGGCCTGCCCAATCGCACGCTGTTCCGCGACCGGCTGCACACCGCGATCGCGCGGGCGCGTCGGACCCGCAGGCAGCTCGCCGTCATGGCCCTGGACCTGCACCGGTTCAACCAGATCAACGACACGCTGGGCCACGCCGTCGGCGACCAGATCCTGCGCGAAGTGGCGCAGCGCCTGCGCTCCTGCCTACGGGACGTGGACACGATCGCCCGGCTCGGCGGTGACGACTTCACGCTGCTGATCGAAGACATCGACCATCCCGGCGATCTTACGCGCGTGGCGGAATGCATCCAGAACTCCTTCTCGCTACCGCTCCACGTCGACGCGCGGGAAGTCTTCGTGAGCGCGAGCATCGGCATCGCGCTCTACCCGCGCGACACCGAGAACACCGACGAACTCATCCGCTACGCCGATGCCGCCCTTTATCGCGCCAAGGGGCTGGGGGGCAACGCCCACGTCTTCTACGACGCCGAAATGGGATCGCGCACCGTGGCCCGCCTCAAGCTCGAGAGCGAACTGCATCGCGCGCTGGAACGCGACGAGTTCGTGGTGCACTACCAGCCCAAGGTATCCGTGGATACGCTGCGCATCACAGGGGCGGAAGCACTGGTGCGCTGGAACAGCCGCAACGGCGTGATCTCGCCGGCCGAGTTCATTCCGATCGCGGAAGAGACCGGACTCATCCTCGACATCGGTCGCTGGGTCATGCAGACGTCCTGCACCCAGGCGATGCAATGGCAACGCGCCGGCCTGCCGCCCATCGGTGTCGCAGTCAACCTTTCGCCGCGACAGTTCATGCAGCGCGACCTGTTCGAAACCATCGACAGCGTGCTCGCGCAGACGGGCCTGGACCCGCGGTACCTGGAGTTCGAGATCACCGAGAGCATGCTCATGCACCAGGGCGAGTCGGTGATCGACACGCTCGAACGCCTGAGCGCCATGGGTGTACGCCTCGCCATCGACGACTTCGGTACCGGCTATTCCAGCCTGGCGTACCTCAAGCGCTTCCCGGTCCAGGACATCAAGATCGACCGGTCCTTCATCCGCAACCTCACGGAAGACCCCGACGACGCTGCCATCGTCACGGCGGTCGCGCACATGACGCGCAGTCTCGGCCTCAACCTGATCGCCGAGGGCGTGGAGACCGAAGATCAGTTGGCAACACTGCGGCGGCTGCGCTGCGACACGTTCCAGGGCTACCTGTTCAGCAAGCCGCTTCCGCCGAGGGAGTTCGCGGCACTGCTCGCGCTCGACGCCAGGAACACCGACCGGTAGAGCGGTACCGGCGCAACCGTCAGGCGGCGGCCGCGTCGGCGCCTGAGTGCCCCGCCATCGCACGCCCGATCACACCGACGTCGGCGCTGCCGATGTCGGTCTCGTGCACGATCCGGCCGTCGAACATCACCACGACGCGATCGGACAGTTCGAGCAGTTCGTCCAGATCCTCACTCACCAGCAGTACCGCCGCGCCGGCCTCGCGCGCAGCCAGGATGCGCGCATGGATCTCCGCCACGGCGGCGAAGTCGAGACCGAAGACCGGATTGGCGACAATCAGTACCGACACGTCGCCGGACAACTCGCGTGCGAGCACGGCGCGCTGCACGTTGCCGCCGGAAAGGTTGCGGATCGGCGCCTCTGCACCCGGCGTCTTCACCTTGAACTCGGCAATGAGCCGGCGTGCCTGCGCGCGGAGGCGGCCGCGCTTGAGCCACGGCCAGGTCGCCTGCGGCGGGCGGTCGAAGTTCCTCAAGCCCATGTTGTCCGAAACGGACAACATGCCGACGCAGGCGTTGCGCAGCGGTTCCTCCGGCAGGCTGAACACGCGGTGCCTGCGGATCTCGGCCCGCGTCGCGCGAAACGGTTCGCCCGAGATCTTCACGCTGCCCGCCACCAGCTCGCGCTGGCCGATCAGGGCTTCGACCAGTTCGCGCTGGCCGTTGCCCGAGACGCCGGCGATGCCGACGATCTCGCCTTCGCGCACGGACAGTGACAACGCTTCCACCGCAGGCAGACCCGCATCGTCGTGCACCTTGCACGCCTCGAGCGCGAGCCGCACAGAACCCGGTGCGCGACCGGCCTTGCGCTGCGACTCGCCGGATGTCAGCTCGCGCGTTCCGATCATCATCTCCGCCATCGCGGCCGGCGTGAGGTCGGCCACGCGACCCTCGCCGGTCAGCTTGCCCCGGCGCAGCACCGAGACGCCGTCGGCGAACGCCATGACCTCGCGGAACTTGTGCGTGATGATGAGGACCGACACTTCCTTGCGCTGCGCGAGTCCGCGCAGCATCCCCAGAACTTCGTCGGCTTCCTGCGGAGTGAGCACCGAAGTGGGTTCGTCCAGGATCATGAAGCGGCGCTTGAGATACAGCTGCTTCAGGATTTCGACCTTCTGCTTCTCACCCGCCGCAAGGCTCGCCACCGGTGCGTCGAGCGGAATGCGGAACGGCACGGTTTCCATGAACGCCGCGAGTCGTTCGCGCTCGCTGCGCCAGTCGATACGCATCGGCACGTCGTTGCGCGCCATGACCAGATTCTCGGCCACGCTCATGCTGGGTACCAGCGTGAAGTGCTGGTAGACCATGCCGATGCCAATGGCATGGGCGTCCTGCGGCGAGCGGACGTCCCGTTCGCGACCGTCGACCGTGATCTGGCCCGCATCCGGCCGGTAGTAGCCGACGAGGCACTTCACCAGCGTGCTCTTGCCGGCGCCGTTCTCGCCGAGCAATGCATGGAAGGCGCCGGCCTCGACCTTGATGGTCACGTCGTCGAGGGCGGTGAAACCGGCGAACCGCTTGGTCATGCCGAGGCACTCGATCGCGAGCGCGGTCTCGGACGGCGGAGGCGGCGGCGGAATCAGCACTTCGGCACCCCGGCCAGTGCGTCGATCACGGCCGTCGAGCTGGCGACAGCACCGAACACCCCGCCCTGCATCTTGACCATGTGGAGAGCAGCCAGGTGATTGCCGCGATCCGTGGCGCCGGTGCAGTCCTCCAGCAGCAGACACTCGAAACCGCGATCGTTCCCCTCCCGCATGGTGGTGTGCACGCACACGTCGGTCGTGATGCCGGTGAGGACCAGATTGGTGATCCCGCGCGTACGCAGGATCAGCTCGAGATCGGTCGCGCAGAACGAGCCCTTGCCGGGCTTGTCGATGACCACCTCGCCGGGCAAGGGTGCCAGCTCGGGAATGATTTCCCAACCGGGTTCGCCGCGCACCAGGATCTTGCCGCACGGCCCCGGGTCGCCGATGCCCGCACCGATGCGCCGCGAGCGCCAGCGCTTGTTGGCCGGCAGGTCGGACAGATCGGGGCGATGGCCTTCGCGGGTGTGGATGATCGCGAAGCCGCGCGCGCGCATCGCTGCCAGCAATCGACCGATCGGCTCGATGGGCGCCCGGGTGAGCGACAGGTCGTAGCCCATCTTGTCCACGTAACCCCCGACGCCGCAGAAATCCGTCTGCATGTCGATGATGACCAGTGCCGTGTTGTCCGGGCGCAGCGCACCGTCGTAGGGCCACGGATAGGGGTCGGCCACGACGAAGCGGCCGCTCGTGTTCACGGTCTCAGGCATAGCGACGCCGCGGTTCGGTCGCGGCCTCCGGTTGATAGTCTCGGGTCGGTGCGGCGAAGCCGCAGGATGTGCCGTCGGTCACGACGACCTCCTGCTCCCACGGCAGCTCGTAGCGCCCGGCTACCAGATCGTGCATGTAGGTATAGGGACAGTCGCGCGCCCCGCCCTTCACGGCCACGTACCCGCGATGGCCGAACTGGTAGATGTTGTTCTCGACACCCCACACGCGGCGGGCCTCGCGCACCAGATCCGGCCGCAGCTCGCACGTGATGATCTCGTCGGGACGGTGGCTGCCGCGCGCCAGGACGGTACCGTCGAAGTTCACGAACATGCCCTCGCCCATGGAATCGAAGGTGCCGTCGCTGCCGCACATGCACACGCTGGCGGTGGCGATCATGTTGCAGAACGCGTTCGCCTGGTTGGTGATGTCCCACGCGTGGCGGATCGGCGCCGTGTAACCCGCGGTGCGGATCATGATCTCGGCCCCCTTGTAGGCGCATTCGCGCGCCATCTCCGGGAACATGCCGTCGTGGCAGATGATGAGTCCGAGCTTCGAGCCGTTCGGCCCCTCGCACACGGGAATGCCGAGATCGCCGGGCTCCCAGGGTTCCACTGGCACCCACGGATGCAGCTTGCGGTAATAGAGCTTCAGCTCGCCGCGATCGTCGATGACGATGCCGCTGTTGAACGGGTTGCCGCGCGGGTTGAACTCCATGATGGAGAAGCAGCCCCAGATGCGGTTCTCGACGCACGCGCGCTTGAAGGCCGCCACTTCCGGGCCGTCCATACGACACATGATCTCGGGATTGGTGTCCATCGAGAGTCCGTGCAGCGAGTACTCGGGGAACACCACGAGGTCCATGCTCGGCATGTTGCGGCGGGCCTTCGCGACCATGTCGCAGATCCGCCTCGTCTGAGCCTGCAGCTCGTCCGGGGTCGCCACCACCGGGAGCTGGAGCTGCACCAGCCCCATCACCACGCCGTTCGGCGACTTGTTCAATCCACCCAATCCGCTCATCTGAGTCCTCCTCGGTCAGGGTTCATCGGGTCACGCTCAGTTCGCCCGGGGCACCCGCGAGCGTCCGGCGCGTCGAGCACGTGGCGATCATCACGCCCAGGGTCAGCACATACGGCGCGGCGTTGAACAGGTAGTAGCCGCTGGTGATGCCCACCGATTGGAGCGCCGGCCCGAGCGCGCTCGCGCCGCCGAACAGCAGCGCCGCCCAGAAGCAATGGATCGGGCGCCAGCGCGCGAAGATCACCAGCGCCACCGCCATCAGGCCCTGCCCGCTCGACAGGCCTTCGTTCCAGCTGCCCGGGTAATAGAGCGAAAGGAATGAACCGCCGACGCCGGCAGAGAACCCGCCCAGCGCCGTGGCGAGCACACGAACTGCGTTCACGTTGTATCCCATGGCCCGAGCGGCGTCGGCGCTGTCGCCCACCATCCGCACCACCAGTCCCCAGCGCGTGTTGCGGAACACCCAATGCAGCGCCACCGCAAGCAAGGCGCCCACGATGAACAGCACGTTGATCTGCAGCGCCGCCTGCACCTGGGGCGACGAGGCCCACGCACCCAACGGCAGTGCCGGCAGCGTCGGTGCCTTGGGCTGCACGAACGGCTTGCCCAGGAAGAAGGCGAGTCCGGTACCGAACAGCATCAGGCCGATGCCCACCGCGATGTCGTTGACGCGCGGCAGGCTGCACACCATGCCGTGCAGCAGACCCAGCAACAGACCGGCGAATCCGGCAGCCAGGACCCCGAGCCAGGGATTGCCGCTCAGGTACGAGACACCATAGCCGGTCATCGCGCCCATCACGAGGATGCCCTCGAGGCCGAGGTTGATGCGGCCGCTCTTCTCGGTCAGGCACTCGCCGAGGCTCACGAACAGGAACGGTGTGCTGATGCGGATCGCACCACCCAGCACCGCGATGGGCACGCCCCACCAGCCTAACGAGGCGTCCATCGGATCTCCGTTGTGGTCGCGACATGCAGGTCTGCGGATTCGCGCACGGTCATCCACCCTTCGGCTGGAAGAGCCGCGCCCGTCCGTACAGCGTCTCGCTCGCGAGGATCACCATGAACGCGATGCCCTGCAGCAGCAGCACCGTGGCATCCGGCAGGTCGAGCCGCCGCTGCAGCAGGCCGCCGCTGGCCGCGATGCCGCCCAGCAGAACCGCGACCGGGAGGATGGCCAGCGGGTTGTGGCGCGCGATGAACGACACGAGGATCCCGGCGTAGCCGTAGCCCGCGATCAGCGAAGCGTTCGCGCTGCCGTGCACCGCGGCCACTTCGGCCATGCCGGCAAGGCCGGCGGCCGCACCGCCGAGACCGCAACTCGCGAGAATGAGCAGACCTACGGGCAAGCCGGCGAGCTTCGCCGCCCGCACGTTGCCGCCGACGATGCGCATCGCGAATCCCTGCACCGTGTAGCGCACCAGGATGAAGGCGATGATGCCGAACACCACACCGTACACCAGCCCCCAGTGCACGTCGGTGCCCGGAATCGTGCCGACCATGGTCGCTTCGCCGATGGGCATGGTCGAAGGCTTGTTGAGGCTCGCGGGGTCGCGCAGCGGACCTTCGACGAAATGATTGAACAGTGCGATCGCGATGTAGGCCAGCAACAGACTGCTGATGGTTTCGTTGACGCCGCGATAGTGGCGCAGCGCGCCGGCGAGCGCGATCCACGCTCCGCCCACGATCATCGCGGCGATGGCCATGCAGATTTGGATCGTGTGCGGCCCCGCGCCGGACATCGCATGACCGACGACTGCCGCCGCCAGACCACCGAGCACCAGCGCGCCCTCGCCGCCGATCACGATGAGTCCCACCTGCGCGGGCAATGCCACGCACAGCGCGGTGAGCACGAGCGGCGCAGCACGCTGCAACGTGTTCTGCCAGGCGAAGGCGCTGCTGAAGGCGCCCTTGTAGATCAGCTTGTAGACCTCGATCGGATCCTTGCCCAACACCCAGACGAAGGCACCGAACAGCACCATCGCCACGAGCAGCGCACCGAGCGGCACGAGCACCGCCTCCGCCGGCCGCCGCAGGCGGTCGAGGGACAACGTCGCGACGCTCGGCGCCGCGGCGGACAGGCTGGCGGAATCGCTCATGGTCGGACCGGACGGCGGGCGATCCTGCAGCCCACCGCCCTGCACTTCATGCCCGGGGTCAGACCTTGCCGATCACGCCGGCCACGAGGTAGTTCATCCCTTCCAGCGTCACGTCCTGCTGCTTGAGCGCAGTGCCCGCCGGGATGACCACCTTGCCGCCGTTGTCCTTGAGCGGACCTTTGAAGATGACGAACTCGTCCTTCATCATCTTCGCCTTGATCCCGTCCGCCGCCTTGCGGCCGGCCTCGGGCACGGCCTTGCCGTAGGGCGAAGTCTTCACGAAGCCTTCCTTCAGGCCGCCGCGCAGGAAGTTGTTCATCGGCTTGCCGGCCAGCGCGTCCTTGACGTGCTCGGTGTAGGGCGTGAGCCAGTTCCATTCGGCGCCGGTCAGGTAACCTTTGGGAGCCAGCGCCGACTGGTCCGCGTGATAGCCGCAGACGTAGATGCCGCGGCGCTCGCAGGTCTCCACGATCACCTTGGGGCTGTCCACGTGCATGGTGATCACGTCGATGCCCTGGTCGATCATGCTGTTCGCCGCCTCGGCCTCCTTGACCGGCAAAGCCCAGTCGCCGGTGAAGATGACCTGGGTGGTGATCGCCGGATTGACGCTCTGGGCGCCCAACGTGAACGCGTTGATGTTGCGCAGTACCTGCGGAATCGGCTTGGCGGCGATGAAGCCGAGTTTCTTGCTCTTGCTCGTGTGGCCCGCGGCGACGCCGTTCAGATACTGGCATTCGTCGATGTAGCCGAAGTAGCTGCCGGAGTTCTTCGGATGCTTGCCCTCGGTCCACAGGCCGCCGCAATGGGCGAAGCGGACCTTGGGATACTTCTCCGCCATCTTGATGACGTGCGGATCGAAGTAGCCGAAGGACGTGGGAAAGATGAGCGTCGCGCCGTCCTGCTCGATCATGGAGGCCATGGTCTTCTGCACGTCCATGGTCTCGGGAACCTTCTCCTCCTCGATCACGGTTACGCCGGCCATCTTCTTGAGCGCAGCCGCGGCCTGGGCCTGGGCCTGGTTGTACCCGTAGTCGTCCTTCGGTCCGACGTAGATCACGCCAACGGTGATCTTGTCCGCGGCGAAAGCCTTGCCGAACGGGAGCGTGACAGCGCCGGCCGCGGCGAGCGCGCGCAGCAGCTCGCGGCGGATGGGTTGAAAGGACTGGCTGGACATGGCTGGAGGACCTCCCTGGGTTCGCGTCTTGTCTTGGAAGTCGGCGCGGCTGGCACTCGCCGCTGCCGGCCCGACGTGTCGTTCGGGCACCCCCGATTTCGCAAAGCACGTGCCCAGGCTTTCCGTGCCCCCGAAGCGCATCCCGCCGTACCGGCTTCGAGGAAAATCAATGCTCTGGTCGCGCGAACGAGCGCTCCAATTCCGTGCATCGGCCCTGCCGGGCGCGCGGCATTGGTGCGCCGCCGACCGGTCGCCGGAGGTCCCTTGCGGCCCCCCCTTGAAACGCTTGGTCGGAACCCCATTTCCGCGCGCAGGCGGGGCTGCTTCGGCGGCTCACCGCCCTTTCACCTGTCTTCAGATTCAGCTATCAAGGAGAACTGATCCATGAAGATTCGTCCGCTGCACGACCGAATCATCGTCAAACGCCTGGAGGAGGAGCGCAAGACTGCCTCCGGGATCGTCATCCCCGATACCGCCGCCGAGAAGCCCGACCAAGGCGAAGTGGTCGCCGTGGGCACGGGCAAGGTCCTGGATGACGGCAAGACCCGCGCTGTCGCGGTCAAGCCCGGCGACAAGGTCCTGTTCGGCAAGTACTCCGGACAGACCGTCAAGGTCCAGGGCGAAGAGCTCCTCGTCATGCGCGAGGAAGACGTGATGGGCGTGATCGAGTAATCAGGCTTACTGGAGGAAAGAACCATGGCAGCAAAGGAAGTCCGTTTCCACGATTCCGCCCGCAACCGCATCGTCGCGGGTGTCAACGTCCTGGCCGACGCGGTCAAGGTGACCCTGGGCCCGAAGGGCCGCAACGTCGTCCTGGAGAAGTCCTGGGGCGCCCCGACCGTCACCAAGGACGGCGTGAGTGTCGCCAAGGAGATCGAACTGAAGGACAAGTTCGAGAACATGGGCGCGCAGATGGTGAAGGAAGTCGCTTCCAAGACCTCCGACGTGGCCGGTGACGGCACCACCACCGCCACCGTGCTGGCCCAGGCCATCGTGCAGGAAGGCATGAAGTACGTGGCCGCCGGCATGAACCCGATGGATCTCAAGCGCGGCATCGACAAGGCCGTGGGCATCGTGGTCGAGGAGCTCAAGAAGCAGAGCAAGCCCTGCTCCACCGCCAAGGAGATCGCCCAGGTGGGCTCCATCTCCGCCAACTCCGACGCCGCGGTGGGCAAGATCATCGCCGACGCGATGGAGAAGGTGGGCAAGGAAGGCGTCATCACGGTCGAGGACGGCAAGAGCCTCGACAACGAACTGGACGTGGTCGAGGGCATGCAGTTCGACCGCGGCTACCTCTCCCCGTACTTCATCAACAACCCCGACAAGCAGGTCGCCGTCCTGGAGGACCCGTACATCCTCTTCCACGACAAGAAGATCTCCTCGATCCGCGATCTTCTGCCGGTGCTGGAGCAGGTCGCGAAGGCCGGCAAGCCGCTGCTGATCGTCGCCGAGGAAGTGGAAGGCGAAGCGCTCGCCACGCTGGTCGTGAACAACATCCGCGGCATCCTCAAGACCACCGCGGTGAAGGCGCCGGGCTTCGGTGATCGCCGCAAGGCGATGCTGGAGGACATGGCCATCCTGACCGGCGGCACCGTGATCGCCGAGGAAGTGGGTCTCAAGCTGGAGAACGCGACCCTGAAGGATCTGGGTCGCGCGAAGCGTGTCGAGGTGGGCAAGGAAGAAACCACCATCATCGACGGTACCGGCGACAAGACCACCATCGAGGGCCGCATCAAGGCCATCCGCCAGCAGATCGAGGAAACCACCTCCGACTACGACCGCGAGAAGCTGCAGGAGCGCGTGGCCAAACTGGCCGGCGGTGTGGCGGTGATCCGCGTCGGCGCTGCGACGGAAGTGGAAATGAAAGAGAAGAAGGCCCGCGTGGAAGACGCGCTGCATGCGACCCGTGCCGCCGTCGAGGAAGGCATCGTGGCCGGCGGCGGCGTCGCGCTGATCCGTGCCCGTGCCGCCATCGAGAAGCTGACCGGCGACAACGAGGACCAGAACGCCGGCATCAAGATCGTGCGCCGCGCGCTGGAAGAGCCGCTGCGCGCCATCGCCTCCAACGCCGGCGCCGAACCTTCCGTCGTCCTCAACAAGGTCATCGAGGGCAAGGGCAGCTTCGGCTACAACGCCGCCACCGAGCAGTACGGCGACATGGTCGAGATGGGCGTCATCGATCCGACCAAGGTCACGCGTTCGGCCCTGCAGAACGCCGCTTCGGTCGCTGCGCTGATCCTGACGACCGATGCGATGGTCGCCGAGGCACCGAAGGACGAGAAGCCCGCGGCCGGCGGCGGTATGCCCCCGGGCGGCATGGGTGACATGGACTACTGAGATTCACCCGCGCACCCGGCAGCATCGAGCCCCGCCCGCGTGCGGGGCTCTTCTTTTCCGGCGCTGGAACTCGCGACCGCGAGCCGACCGGTGGACGCAGGCGATCGCCATGGCGACCGCGACCTGGGATGCCGGCTCACGGCCCATGGGTCCGACCTCGCACGCGGTCAACCGGTCCAGCGTCCCGTCGCGGCGACCCGCTGCAGGTAGGTACGGACCCGGGAGTCCGCCGTAAGTCCCACCGCGCGACCCAGCGCGACCCGGGCACTTTCGAGGTCGGCGGCCTTGGTGCGCAGGTAAGCGAGGGCAACCCAGTAGGGCTGATGGGTACGCACGTCATCGGACGCCAGCGCTTCCAGGATGCGCAGTCCCTCGACGCCGTCACCCGCCTCCGCCAAGGCGACGGCGTGTCCGATCCGCGCACCTACGCTTGGAAAATGCTCCACCAGCGCCGCGTACAGGGCCGCGATACCGCCCCAGGGCGTGCTGCCGGTGAACAACCGCTGGCAATGCGCCGACTGGATCGCCGCTTCGATCTGGAAATGGCCCGGATCACGTTGCCGCGCAGCCCGGGCCAGCAGTTCCTCGCCTTCGCGAATGCAGACGCGGTCCCAAAGCGCCGTGTCCTGCTCGGTCAGCGGCACGAAGCGTCCGCCGGCATCGAACTGCGCCGGCCGGCGCGCTTCGCAGTAGCTCATGAGCGCGAGCAGGCCGAGCGCCTCCGCGTGCTCGGGTTCCAGTTGCACGACCAAGCGGGCAAGGTAAAGGGCTTCGTCCACGAGTTCGGAGAAGCTGCCGGCACTGTCCGCTTCGAGGCCGTTCACCGCCACGTGCGACCCGATGCCGTAGGCGCCGTAGACGGCATCGAGCACGGCCGCCATGCGTTCGGGCCACTCGCGGCGTTCGGGCACTTCGAAGCGGATGCCGGCGTCGCGGATCTTCGTCTTGGCACGAACGAGCCGCTGTGCCATCGCCGTGGGCGACACGAGGAACGCGCGCGCGACGTCCTTCGCGTCGAGACCGAGCACGGTCTGCAGCATCAGGGGAGCATGCACGGACGGCGGGAGCGAGGGATGCGCGCACACGAACATCAGAGCCAGGCGGTGGTCCGGGATGTCGGGCATCGGTTCGGCCTCCGCTTCTTCGTCGAGCAGCGCCTGCACGGCTGGCGACTGCACCATGCGGGCATGGCGCGCGCGCTGGCGCAGGTTGTTGCGCGCGGCCGTGAGCAACCAGGCATCCGGGTTTGCCGGCACCCCGCCGTGCGGCCAGTGGGTCAAGGCCGCGAGGAAGGCCTCCGACAGCGCATCCTCGGCGCCGGCGATGTCGCGCCAGCGATACGCGAGCCACGCGACGAGCCGTCCGTACGACTCGCGCGCGGCCCGCTCCGCGAAAGCCCAGCCCAGCGGGGCCGGGGCCATCACATCGGGGCGCTTTGCGGTGGCGGCAGAACCGGACGCACCTCGGTGCTTCCCGTGGTGACATTGGGCGAGCGTGCGGCCCAGGCGAGGGCTTCGTCCAGGGACGGGACGTCGACGATCACGTAGCCGCCGAGGTGCTCGCGGGTGTCCGCGAACGGGCCGTCCTGCACCTGGCGCTTGTTGTCGCGCACGCGTACGGTCGTGGAGGTCTGCGGCGGCTGCAAGCCGTTGCCGCTGACCATCACGCCGGCGCTGGACATCGCACCGATGTAGGCGGTCCAGGCGCCCCAGTACGCGGGGGCTGCCTTCGGGTCGTTGCGGACGGCGAGGTCCTGTTCGGTTTCGCGGTAGATGAGCATGTATTGCATGGCGGTTTCCTTTGGGTATCGAAGGGTAAATAAAAAGAAGTGATCAGCGGGGAGCATCGGATACGCGGTCCGAACCTGCTAAGCGCCTCGGATCGGCTCCGTCGACAGCCGCGCAGCCAGGACCAGTGCCTCGGGGAGATTCTTCATGCCGATGACGAAATTGCCACCCGCGCGGCCAGTCGCCCCGGTGCCCGGCCGCTGGGCGCGTTCCTGCGGGTGATCATGAACCAGCAACGTGTATTGAGCAGCGCCCGCCGAGACTCCGACGCCCAGGCCCAGGGCTGCCATGAGGATAAGAGGTTGCATGAAGTCTTCCTTCTTCGAGATGGGGAGCGCACCGATTGCAGCTCCTGACCACTCGATGCGCGGCGGCGGGAGAAATCGACAGGCCCACTCGGAAAAAGATTGGAGCCGGTGCTGGCACAGCGCCCGCGGTGCCTCGCATAATGGGCGGCTCATGCCTCCCGCCATCCGGATCCGTGCCGGCAACCCCGTCTACCGCTCCGCCGTCGCTCTTGCCGTCGCGTTACCGATGGCGACCGTTCCAGGATGCGCGACCGTGACATCGAGCCCGTCGCCGCTGCTGCCCGACGCCGTGTCCGGAGAGCGCCGCGCGTTCTCCGGTCGCCTCGGTGTTCTGAGCTACTACGTGGCCGGATCGCAGGCGACTGACGCCCCGCCATTGCTGCTGATTCACAGCATCAACGCGGCTGGCTCGGCCTACGAGGTGCGCCCGCTGCATGAGCACTACCGGACGCAGCGCACCGTGTACTCGATGGAACTGCCGGGGTTCGGTCACTCGGATCGCAGCGACCGGAACTACTCCCCACGGCTCATGACCGACGCGATCCTGGAGATGGTGGAAGAGATTCGCCGGCGGCACGGACCGGTCGCCATAGATGCTCTCGCGCTCTCGCTGTCGTCGGAGTTTCTCGCACGCGCCGCCTCTGAAGCGCCGGACCGGTTTCGCTCGCTGGCCCTGGTGAGCCCCACCGGCTTCGACAAACGCGCGCCCTGGTACGGGCCGGACGGCGGCACGCGCGGCAAGCGCTGGTTGTACAACACCTTCACGGTGGGTCTGTGGAGCCGACCGTTCTTCGACTTCCTGACTTCCCGACGCAGCGTGCGGTTCTTCCTCGAGAAGACCTGGGGTGCCAGGAACATCGACGAGGGACTGCTCGAGTACGACCTCCTCACCACCCGCGACCCCGGTGCGCACCATGCGGTGTACTACTTCGTGTCGGGGTACCTCTTCAGCGCCGACATCACGCGGGTGTACGAATCCCTGCCCATGCCCGTGTGGATGAGCCACGGCGTGCGCGGCGACTTCACCGACTATCGTCACAAGGCGGCTTTTGCCGGCAGACCGAACTGGTCCTTCGACGTCTTCCAAACGGGCGCCTTGCCTCACTTCGAAGTACCGGACGTATTCTTCGCGCGTTACGACGCGTTCCTGCGGCGGCGCGAGCGCTGAACCCGCAGCTACGCGGCAAGCTGGGCCGCGAAGCGCGGATAGGTCTCGGCGATCTCTTCGCGGATGCGCCCGCGCAGCAGCGCAAGCGTCGCATCGTCGGGCGCCGGGGTGGGCGGCAGCCGCTCCGGCACGTCCAACGGGAAGCCGGTGTTGTCGAGCACCTCTTCCACGGTATGGCCGGGATGCACGCTCTCGATGCCGAAGCGCTTTCGTTGACGATCGAACGCGAACACGCCCAACCCTGTCACGAGCTTCCAGGGCCCGCCGGGTCGGTAGACGTTCGGCGGGCTGGTCCCCGGCGCGCTGATGAAGTCCACCTTCGGCACGAACACGCGGCGCGAATGCTCCTCCCGGAACAGGATCACGCGCGGCACGAGGAAGTACAGGTACGCGGAACCGAAGGTACCCGGCCAGCGCACCTCGCTCGCGGGATAGCCGCCGGTTCCGACCAGATTGATGTTGGCCTCGCCGTCGATCTGGCCGCCCCCGAGAAAGAACGCGTCGACCCGACCCTGCGCGGCCAGATCGAACGTCTCGACACCACCGTTGGTGAAGCTGTTGTGCCGGCGCGAGCCGAGCACGTTGACGTGCAGCGCGCCCTGCGAACGTGCCCGCGCCAGCAACGCCCCCGCGCCGGGGATCGGCGAGGCGGCGCCGACGATCACGTGCCGGCATCCTTCGAGCAGGCGGCCGATGACCGTGATCAGCAGTTCCGCGCGCGTGAACGGCTCCGTCACGCGGCGATCGCGTCCGTCTGCAACCACGCGTCCAGCCATTCGCGGAAGCCGGCGTCGGTCCGTGCCATGGCTGCGTAGCGGCCCACTGCAGCATCGTCGCGCGCGTAATGGTCCTGGAACTTGAGCGGCTTCGCACCGCCGGGTGCCAGCGCGATCCGCGTGACGTACATCGCGGGAATCACGCCGGCCGCTCGAACTTCGTCGCGCATCAGGTCTTCGTCGGTGACGGCCTCCACGGTCACCAGCGACTGCTTCGAAGCCTGCGCGATGACCAGCAGATCGCGCTGCCGGCCAATCCACACGTTGCCTTTCGTATCCGCGAGCGGAGCGTGGAACAGTCCGAAATCGGGACGGATCGCCGGCAGCAGCACGATCGGATCGTCGGCGCCGAACGGATTGTCGATGACCTTCCAGTCGGAGCGATGGCGCACCAGGTCTGACCCGATCAGGCCGCGCAGCGGCATGAACGGCAGCCCCTTCTGACCCGCCTGCAGCGCGGCATGGATGGCCGGACACGTCGAATCGAGCACGCGGATCGTTCCTGCCTTGAGCGCCGCGGCGAAACGCGGCGCGGTGCCGAATTCACCCAGCGTGACCGCCGAAGTCTCGATGGACCGCACGCAACCCGCACCGATCAGCACGTCGGCCTGCAGCCCGCTGATCGGCACGCCCACGAGATCGAGATCGCGCACGCCGCGGCGCACGAGCTCACGCGTCGCAGCCATGGAGACGCCGACCGAATCCTGCGCCAGCGCGACCGTCGCGCCGTCGGGGATTGCGGCAGCGAGCTCGCCGATCATCCCTTGCGTTCCGGCGGCGTGAAGAACGGCGCGGGGCGCAGGATCTTGTTCTCCATGCTGTCGAGCAGCGGCATGGCCTTCGCGAGGAATGCGCCCCAGGCCGGGTCGGCGGCGAGACGATTGCGGCGTTCCTCGCGATCGGCGAGGCTCGCGTAGGCCCACATGTGCACCACCTGCGACAGCGGTCCGATGTCGTTCGACGTGTACCAGCCCACGTTGTGGCCGAGATACTTCAATTGGAGCGGATACGCCTCGGCCTCGTACAGCTTGAGGTACTCGGCAAGCTTGCCGGGCTTCACGGCGTAGGTGCGGTGGTCGACGATCATTGCTCCCCCTGGTGGATTGTCGTTGTGGTCAACGCACCAAGGTTACACCGTCCTAGCGGACGACAAAAAACCCCGGCGCCTCGCGGCTTGCCGGGGTTTCGTCGGGAACCGACGCGATCATTGAACCTTGAGGTTGTACTCCTTCAGGGTCGCGACCACTTCGACGCGGCGATCGCGCTGCAGGCAGTCGATCAGCGCATCACGCTTCAGACCCTTGCACTCGTCGGGCGTGGTGAGCGGTGCGGCCTTGCCGCGCCCCACCACCGTAAGCTTGTAGGGCGGCACACCCTTGTCCATCAGGTAGCCGGCGACGGCCCACGCGCGCTTCTCGGAGAGCTGCTGGTTGTACTCCTCGGTACCGATGCGGTCGGTGTAGCCGTGCACGATGAGCCGGTCGTAGGGCGCTTCCTTCAGCTTGTCCCAGATCTCGTCGAGCTTCCCTTTTACTTCGCTGTTGAGTTCGAACTTGTCGAACTCGAACTGGCCTTGCTCGTCCATGTTGAAAGTGGCCGGCAGCGTACCGCCCAGGGTCTGCAGCTTCTCGTCCTGGTCGATGACCACGCGGTTGGCGGCGGTTTCGACGCGGCCGCGACGCTCGGCTTCCAGCGCCTCTTCGCGTTCGCGCTGCGCGCGCGCCGCGGCTTCGGCCGCGGTCTCCTGCGCTCCGCCGCCTGCGCCAGCCGCGCCCGCACCGCCGGCTCCACCAGCGCCAGCCCCTCCGGCACCGGCTCCGCCCGCACCCTTGGCTGCGGCAACGTCGGTATCACCGCCGCCCGCACCTTTGCGACCGCCCGCCGCGCCCGCTGCAGTTGCGCCGCTGGCACCGCCCGCCGCGCTCGAGCCCGCAGCGGTCGAACCTGCCCCGGACTTGTTGCTGCTGCCCGCCGCTGCGCTTCCCGCCGCAGCGCCGCCGGCACCGGTCGATCCGGCCGCGCCCTTGGCGCCGCCGCCGGCACCCGCCGCATTGGATCCGCCTGCACCAGCGCCACCGGCTCCTCCAGCCGCACCCGTTGCACCGGCACCGCCCGTGGATCGTCCACCGGCCCCGGCTGCACCGCTCGAATCGGCACCGGAACCATCGGCTCCGGATGCATTCGCGCCGTCTGCGGAAAGCGCGGTGACTTCAGCGCCGGAATTGTTCGTGCCCTTTACCGTCGGGTCGGAACTGCCTGTGGCACCGGGTCCGCTGCGGGCGCCGGCCACGCTGCTGCCGGTCGTCGACCCGCTCTGTCCCGCCGTCTTGGAACCTGCAGCCGTCGCCGCACTCTGACCGCTGCTGCCCGTCGCTTTCGTCGGCGCGACGCCGACGAGCGAGTGTGTGCACGCCCCGAGGCTCAACGCGAGAACCGCGACCGAGAGGCCCGTGATCGGTCGAGTCGACGATCGGGGTCTGCGTACGGTTGCGTTCGTCATGGTCCTTTCCTCCTTGAATCGTTGCGGCATTAGTCCTGAACTTTTGTTATCGGTTCCCGGCACGGAAAACTTGAGAATATTTCGTCGCCGAATCCCGACGATGCCGGCTCGCGGGAACCCTCAACTCGCGCATTTTGCATTCGCGGCCGCGAACAGGGGAAGCAAATTGCGTCGGCCGTGCGTTCGATGAACGCGACAACGCGTGATCGCACATGCAGCGGAGGCTCCGGGTCCGCGTGCTAACCTCTCGCGCCACCATGATCCGTCTCTTCCTCGCCGGAGTGCTCGCGATACCGGCGCTCGCGTCGCTTGCCGCGCCGCTCGACGTACCGCATGCGCGCGTCGAACTGGTGGCCGCGCAGGATTCGATCCGTCCCGGACAGCCGCTGCTGGTCGCTCTGCGCATCGAGCACGAGGCCGGTTGGCACACGTACTGGAAGAACCCCGGCGACTCGGGCATGCCCACCCGCATCGCCTGGTCGCTACCGCAGGGTTTCGCCGCCGGACCGATCCTGTGGCCCGTGCCCGAGCGCATACCGGTCGGCCCGCTCACCAACATCGGTTATCACGGCGAGACTTTCCTGCTCACCGAGATCACGACGCCGAAAACGCTCTCGGCCGATGCGCCGTCGCGCATCGAAGCGAAGGCCGAATGGCTGATCTGCAAAGAGATCTGCCTGCCCGGCGGCGCGACGCTGTCCCTGGATGTGCCGGCCGGCGCCGGCACATCCGACGCGCGCTGGGCGCAGAAGCTCCGCGACGCCCGTGCAGCCGTGCCGCAGCCCCTGCAAGGATGGAAGGTGACGGCGAAGCCGTCGACCGATCGCATCGTGCTGCACCTCGAGCCGCAAGGCGGTGTGCAACACCAGCTCGGGAGTCTCGTCTTTCACCCCGACGATGCCGAGATCGTCGATTACCCGTCGCCGCAAACGCTGGTCCGCGAAGACACCGGCAGCTACCGTCTGGAGTTGACCGCCGCACCGGCTTTCAAGGGGAATATTGCCGCGCTGTCAGGTTTGCTCGTCGCCGATGCGGGATTGGACCCAAGCGGCAAGGTGTCGGCCGCGACGATCTCAACGACGTGGCCCGGCGGCGCCCCGACCGCACGCGCCAGCGCACCCGCGGCGGCCATCGACGCCCAACAGATCTTGGCCGCGGCCCGCGGTACGGATGCCGACCGGCTCGGCCTGGCGCTCGCGCTGACGTTCGCCTTCCTCGGCGGCTTGGTGTTGAACCTCATGCCGTGCGTGTTTCCGGTGGTGTCCATCAAGGTCCTGGGCTTCGTGGAGCAAGCCCATGGCAGCGCCCAACGCCTGCGCGCTCACGGCCTGACGTTCGCCGCGGGCATCGTCGTCTGCTTCTGGATCGTCGCCGGCAGCCTGATCGCGCTCCGCGCGAGCGGGCAGGCGCTCGGCTGGGGCTATCAGCTACAGTCGCCGCCGATCGTCGCCGGTCTCGCCACGCTGTTCTTCGTCCTCGGACTCAACTTGAGCGGCGTGTTCGAATGGGGTCTCAGGCTCCAGACGGCCGCGGGCAACGCGCCGGATCGCGGCGGACTGCGCGGCGCCTTCTTCGCGGGCCTGCTGGCGACCGTCGTGGCGGCACCGTGCACGGCGCCGTTCATGGGTGCCGCACTGGGTTACGCGCTCACGCAGCCGGCCCTGCAGGCGATGGTCGTGTTCACCGCCCTCGCGATCGGCATGGCAGCGCCTTACGTGGCCCTGTCATTCCAGCCGAAGCTGGTGCGCTGGCTGCCGCGGCCCGGCCGATGGATGGAAACGTTCAAGCAGGTGCTGGCGTTTCCGCTGTACCTCACGGCGGTATGGCTCGTCTGGGTACTGGGCGAACAACTCGGCATCGGTGCCGCCGCACGACTGCTCGCCGCTCTCGTCCTGGTGGCGGCGGCCCTGTGGGCCTGGAACCGCTTCCTCGCGCCGGCGCACGGTTCGCGGCGCGCGGTCGCCCTCGTCGCCGTCGTGGCGCTGCTGGCCGCAGCAGCCCTGTTCGGCTGGCCGGCCGGCGAACCGCGGGCAGCGACAGCCGACGCGTCGGGCCGATGGACACCGTACTCCGACGCCGCCTTGCAGACCGAGCGCGCGAACGGCCGCGCGGTCTTCATCGACTTCACCGCGGCCTGGTGCGTCACTTGTCAGGTGAACAAACGCCTCGTGCTCGAGTCCGATGCCGTGCGGCGCGCCTTCGCCGACCACGGCGTGGTCCGGATGCGAGCCGACTGGACCAATCGCGACGCCCACATCACCGCGGCGCTGGCGCGGCTGGGCCGCAACGGCGTGCCAGTCTATGCGGTCTATTCGACGACCGGGGACGGTGCGCCGGAGCTGTTGCCGGAATTGCTGACTTCGGACATCGTGGTGCGCGCGCTCGAGCGCGCCGCCGCGGGTAGCTCGTGATGCCACGCAGGAAAGGAGAAGCGATGAAGACATGGATTCGCAGTGCGGCCCTGATGCTGGCGCTGGTCGGCGGCCCGGCCTTCGCCAATGCCGTACCGGGCATGCCGGCCAAGGATTTCACGTTGAAGGACGTGACCGGAAAGACCGTCCACCTGTCCGACTACAAGGGCAAGTTCGTGGTGCTCGAATGGTTCAACCAAGGTTGCCCGTTCGTGCAGAAGCACTACGAGAGCGGCAACATGCAGAACCTGCAGAAGACCTACACCGGCAAGGGCGTGGTGTGGCTCGCCATCAGCTCCAACAACCCGAAAAGCGGCGACTACCGCGATCCGCAGGGTGCCCAGGAGGTGATGCGCGACTGGAAGATGAGTCCCACCGCGTTCATGCTGGACGAGGACGGCACCGTGGGCCGCACGTGGGGTGCGCGGGCGACGCCGCACATGTTCGTGGTGGATCCGACCGGCAAGGTCATCTACGCCGGCGCCATCGACAGCAAGGCCACCTGGCGCCAGGAGGACGTGCGCACCGCGAAGAACTACGTGGCCGCCGCTCTGGACGAGGCCATGGCCGGCAAACCCGTGACCACGGCCAACACGGCGGCGTACGGTTGCTCGGTCAAGTACTGAAACCGAACCGCGAGGGACGAGGCTCCGCAGGCGTGCCGGGATGACCGGCACGCGCTGGGACATCTTCTGCAAGGTCGTCGACCACTACGGCGATATCGGCGTGTCGTGGCGCCTCGCGCGCCAGCTGCTCGCGGAGCACCGGCTCGCCGTGCGCCTCTGGGTCGACGATCTCGCGACCTTCCATCGGCTGTGCTCCGAGGTGGACACCGCGGCCGATCGCCAGCGGGTGGCCGGCATCGACGTCCGGCACTGGCGGCGCGATCCCGACTTCGGCGAGGCGGCCGACGTGGTGGTGGAGGCATTCGGTTCGCGCGCGCCCGACCCCTACCTCGAGATCATGGCAGCGCGCCATCCGAAGCCGGTGTGGATCAATCTCGAGTACCTGAGCGCCGAGGACTGGATCGAGGACTGCCACCTCGGCAGTTCGCCGCATCCGCGACTGCCGCTGCTCAAGCATTTCTTCTTTCCCGGCTTCACACCGCGGACCGGTGGCGTGCTCTGCGAGCAGGATCTGGAGATCCGCCGGCATGCCGAACTCGCATCCAAGCCGCCGCGGCCGGGCGGCGTGACCAGCGTTTCCCTGTTCGGCTACGGCGGACCAGCCGTGCCGTCGCTGCTGTCGGCGTGGGCCGACGGGCCCGAGAACATCCTGGCGCTGGTCCCGGAAAGTCGCGTCCTGCCAGACGTCCTGCGGTTCTTCGGCGCGGCCGGCGTGCTGCCGGGAGCGCGGCTGGAGCGCGGTGCCCTGGCGGTGCTGGTGCTGCCGTTCCAGCCCCTGGAACAGTATGACCGCATGCTGTGGACCTGCGACGTCAACTTCGTGCGCGGCGAGGATTCCTTCGTCCGGGCCCAATGGGCCCGGCACCCCTTCGTCTGGAACATCTATCCTCAGGAGGGCGGCGCCCATTGGGCCAAGCTGCATGCCTTCGTGGACCGCTATGCCGACGGGCTGTCCGCCGAGGCGGCCGGCGCCACCCGCGAACTCTGGCGCCTCTGGAACCGGGGAGAGACCGCAGCCGGCGACATCGGGGCGGCCTGGCGCCGGTTCCGGGCGGTCCGGACCGAACTCGAGGCCCACGGCGGGACCTGGGCCACCCGCCTCGCCGGACTGGGCGATCTCGCGTCCAATCTGGTGCGTTTTGCAGCCGAGCGGCTATAATTTGACGCTTTTCGTCGGCGCCCTTTTTTCGCGGGTGCCGGTGGCTCAAACCGACCTTGGCAGAACGTTCATGAAGATCGCTCAGGAACTGCGTTCCGGCAACGTCATCATGGTGGGCAAGGACCCGCTCGTGGTGCAGCGTGCCGAATTCAACAAATCCGGCCGCAACGCGTCCGTGATGAAGATGAAACTGAAGAACCTCTTGACCGGCGCAACCAGCGAAACCGTGTATCGCGCCGACGAGAAGTTCGATGTGGTCATTCTCGACCGCAAGGAAGTGACCTACTCGTACTTCGCCGACCCCATGTACGTCTTCATGGACGCCGACTACAACCAGTACGAGGTGGAGAAGGAGAACATGGGCGACGCGCTCATCTATCTGGAAGACGGCATGCCGGTGGAAGTGACCTTCTACGACGGCAAGGCCATCTCGGTGCAGTTGCCCTCCTCGCTGGTGCGCGAGATCACCTACACCGAGCCCGCCGTGCGCGGCGACACCTCGGGCAAGGTGCTGAAACCCGCCAAGCTCGCGACGGGCTACGAAATCCAGGTGCCGCTGTTCTGCGCCACCGGCGACAAGATCGAGATCGACACCACAACGGGCGAGTACCGCCGCCGCGTGGCCGCCTGAAGCTCGCTGTCCGGCAGTCCGGAAAAGCCGCGGCCCGCCGCGGCTTTTTCGTTTTCCGGGTCGCGTTCAGCGACCGGCCGCGGGGTCGAGCGGGGTGCAGGGATAGGCGCTCGACAGCGCCGAGAAAAGCATGAGGTGCGCGGGCTGATCGAGTTTGTCCCGATGGGCTTCGAGGTAGGTGACGATCGCGGGAATCATGTCGCGTGCCGAGACCGCGCCCTCCTCCCCCGGCGGACAGAAATACATGTCGCGGGACGTGCGCCACGCAGCCCAGCCGTGCCCCCACAGAAAGCCTTCCACGAACGCGAGGCAGCGCGTCGCTTCGGGGCCACCGGCAGGCACCGCGCGGCACGCCGCGAGCAGTTCCGCCGCAGGACGCCGCGCCATCGCGTCGGGTTCGGCCAGGGCCGCGTCGGCAGCGATCAGGCCAGCAAGCGACAGGACGAGACACGCACGCAAGATTCAGTGCCCGTCGAACGCGATCAGTGCGTGCGTGTCGCAGCCGAATGCCGCGAGCCGTTCGCGCCCGCCCAGGGCCGGCAGTTCCACCAGGAAGCAGCTCTCGATCACGGTCGCGCCGACATCGCGGAAGATCCGCAGCGCGGCTTCGGCGGTTCCGCCGGTCGCGATGAGATCGTCGGCCACCACCACCCTTTCGCCCGCGGTGACCGCGTCCACGTGCATCTCGATGCGATCGGTTCCGTACTCGAGCTCGTAGTCGCGCCCGATGGCGGTCGCGGGCAGACGCCCACGCTTGCGCAGCGGTACGAACCCGGCGCCGAGTGCATGGGCGAGTGCTGCGCCCACGATGAAACCGCGGGCCTCGATACCGGCAACCTTGTGGACCCCGCTGTTGCGATAGCGATCGGCCAGCAGGCCGACGGCCTGCGCAAAGGCCGGACCGTGTTTCATGAGCGTCGTGACGTCACGAAACAGGATGCCCGGCTTCGGGTGGTCGGGAATGCTCCGGATCAGTGCGGCGAGGCTCATGGCGGGTCTGCGGCTTCGAGGACGGCAACGGAATGCGGGACCGGCTGCCGTCGGCCTAAACCCCGGGGCGCGCCGGCCGATAAGGTGACATTGAAGGTTGGCTTTAGCCATAATTCAAGGGGATGGGTACTGCAGCGCGCGGCCTGTCCATACCGAAACCTGAGCAGTACGTCATGTCAACAACAAGGTGAACCATGTCCGTACTCGATATGTCGATGATCGGGGGGTTCGTTCTGCTGATCGTCCTGATCGTTGTGCGCTTCAAGAAACGCTGAAGCCGGCGTTCCCGGCTGCTCGACGCGCATCCGTCCGTGTGCCGGACCGCGTTTCCGCCGAAGTCATCGACGCGGCGGAACTTCCATGCGTTGACACCCTTCTATGCAGTCAGCATCATCGATCAACGTCCACGGAAGGATTTGTCACCAATGCCCGACACACACTCGAACTACAAGTTCACGGTAGCCCTCGTCATCGCGTCCTCGCTGGCACTCGCAGCGTGCTCCAGCATGCCGGGTTCGTCGTCCAGCAGTTCCAGCAGTTCGAGCAGTTCCAGCGGTACGAGCAGTTCGGCCAAGTCTTCCTCCGCCTACCAGCCGGTGTCGGACGTGCCGATTCCTGCAGGAACCAAGATCAACACCGACAAGTCGGTCATCCTGGGTCAGGGCGACAAGTGGTTCGGTCGCATGGTGCTCGTGACCGATCGTCCGTCGACGCAGGCCTACACCTATTACCAGGAACAGATGCCGACCTTCGGCTGGGAACAGGTGACCGCGGTGCAGGGCAAGACCAGCATCCTCACTTTCACGCGCGGTGAGCGTGCCGCGACCCTGGAGATCAATCCCGGCACGTTGTCCGGCTCCGAAGTCGCGATCACGGTGAGCCCGCGCCAGACGGGTTCTGCGGCGGCACCGGCCCCCACGGCCGAGAAGAAGTAAGTCCGCGGGATGCCGATCCGCGGGATGAACCATTTCACGGTGCTGACCTCGGATCTGGCAGCAACGCGCGATTTCTACATCGGGGTGCTGGGTCTCAAGGAAGGCCCGCGCCCCGATCTCGGCTTTCCCGGCACGTGGCTGTACGTCGGCGACGAGGCGGTGCTGCATGTGATCGCGGGCCGCCCGCTGCCGCCCGATCCGCGTGGGGTGCTCGACCACATGGCGTTCACCGCGGCGGATCTGCCGGGCATGACCGCGAAGCTGAAGACGCGCGGGATCAAGTACGACCTGCGGCGCCAGAACGAATCGGGCACCTGGCAACTCTTCTGTTTCGATCCGAGTGGCGCCCGGGTCGAACTGGATTTTCCCGCCGGCGAAGAGCTTCCGGCCGGCTGAGGCAGCGCCGCCCGATCGGCCTGGCTTCCCCCGGGGGGTAGCCCTTCTGAAGCAGCCCGGCGAGGGTCGGGGCTGCAGACGTCAATTGAGTTCGGGTATCTCCGCAAACCGGTCGCGGAGATGGTCGATGAAGACGCGTACCTTGGTCGAAAGCTTCCGCACCGACGGATACACTGCATTGATCTCGGCCGCGGGCGGAGCGTAGTCCGCGAGGACGGTCTGCAGGCGTCCCGTTTTCAGGTGGTCGTGCACCATCCAGAGCGGGGTCGCCGCCACGCCGATCCCGGCCAGGACGGCCCGCCGGATCGCGCTGCCGCTGGTGGTGCGGAACGTCCCGGCCACACGCACCGCCATTTCCCCCTTCGGCCCCCGGAACGACCAGATGTTGCCGCCCCGCAGATAGCTGTAGAGGATGCAATTGTGGCGCTCGAGATCCTGCGGCACACGGGGTTCGCCACGGCGCGCGAAATATTCCGGCGTGCCCACCACCACCCGCCGGCTCGAGCCCACCCGCCGCGCCACGAGCGTCGAATCGGTGAGGTCACCGACGCGAACCGCCACGTCGATCCCCTCCTCCACCAGGTCGGCAAAGCGCTCGCCTTCGATCAGGTGCACTTTGAGTCCGTCGTGCCGGGTCTGGAAGTCGATCACCACCTGATCGAGGAACTGTTGCCCCAGGGCGTTCGGAGCGGCCACCGTCAGAGTCCCCGTGAGCCCGGTGGACAGCCGTGCGACCCCTGCCTCGGCCTCGGCAACGTCGTCCAGGATGCGGCGCGCCGCTTCGTAGTAGGCAGCGCCCGTCTCGGTCAGGCTGAGGCTACGGGTCGTGCGCTGCAACAAGGTGACGCCCAGGCTTGCCTCGAGTGCTGCGAGCTGCTTGCTCACGGTCGGCTGACTGGTACCAAGCTCGCGTGCCACCGCGGAAATGTTGCCTGTTTCGGCAATACGGACGAAGGCCTGCATCAGATTGAATCGATCCATGAGTACCCCCCGTTCATGCAGATATCGAATGGATCATATTCCCATCGAGTACTTGGTTGTGCAATGCAATATCGCTACATTGCACCCATGGGATGTGCCGTACGAACCGCGTGGAGCGGTGAGACAGCGGATCCGGACCACACCGAAAAGGGAGCAAGAACATGCATGCAAGAACCCTGGCAACCGTCCTTCTGGCGGCCTGGTTGGGCCTCGTCGTCACCGGTGCGGCCCACGCGGCCGACTGGCGCAGTCTGAGCGCCGACGCCGCCACCCAGATCTTCGTCGATCAGAACTCGGTCACTACCGAGGGCCCCACCAGCGAGGCCGTGGTGCTGGTGAACTATTCCACCACCCACACGCTGGGCGACGACTGGTTTCCCCACCGCTCCCAGCTGGTCCGCTACAAGCTCGCCTGCGACACCGGCGAAGCGGCCCTGAAGAGCTGGGCTTTCAAGACCGGTGAACTTGGCAGCGGCGCCACCGTCTGGAAGAGCGCCCGGACCGAACCGCAGCTCGCCCGGCCCGCTGCCGACACTGTCGAAAGCCTGCTGGTCGCCAAGCTCTGCACCGGACCCGTATCGCTGCGCTGAGCCCTCGAAACTTCCACCGAAGAACGCCCCGGACGACATCCGGGGCGTTTTTCCTTTGCCGGCTCGCGCTTGACACGAGCCAACCGCGGTATCGTCGGGGTCCGATCAACCGTCCTGCCGAATCCATGTTGAACGCTCTCGAAATCGCCACCGGCCCCAAACCGACCGCCGCGGTCATCTGGCTGCACGGTCTGGGCGCCGACGGCAACGATTTCGCGCCGATCGTGCCCGAACTCGATCTGCCGCCCGCTCCGATCCGCTTCGTGTTCCCGCACGCGCCTGCAATGCCGGTCACCATCAACGGCGGCTACGTGATGCCGGCGTGGTACGACATCCTCGGCACCGACATCAATCGCCGCGAGGACGAAGCGGGCGTCCGCGCGTCGCAGAAGGCGGTGGAAGAACTGATCGCCCGCGAAGCCGAGCGCGGCATCGCGCCGAGCCGCATCGTGCTCGCCGGTTTCTCCCAGGGCGGCGCCATCGCGCTCCAGACCGCGCTGCGGCGATCGCAACCGCTGGCCGGCGTGATGGCGCTGTCGACCTACGTGCCGCTCGCAGCGACCCTGGCCGCGGAGCGCAGCGCCGCCTCGAACGGCGTGCCGATCTTCATGGCGCACGGCACGTATGACCCGATCATCCCGCTCGCGACGGCGCAGCGCTCACGCGACCTGCTGCAGGGACTCGGTTACGCCGTCGAGTGGTACGAGTACCCCATGGAGCATTCGGTGTGCCCCGAGGAGATCGCCGCGATCGGCGCGTTCCTTAAAAAGACGCTGGGTTAGCCCGACCTCTGCAGCACGCGGTATTCGGCGATGTCGAAGTCCTGCCCCGCTTCGATCAGGCGCTTGGGCACCAGCAGATAGTCCATCGCGTACATGCGCATGCCGTAGCTCTTCTGCGGCGAGAAGGTTCCGAGCTTCATCACCAGCGTCACTTCCATCTTGCCGAGGCTGTTGTCGGCGGCCGAAGGCAACAGCAGAGCATCCTCGCCCAGTTCGTCGTCGGGATGCACGCGGCCATCGGGCAGCAGCGGCAGCAGCTTCACCGTGGTGACACCGCGCGCGAACATCTCGATGCCCACGTTGCGGTTGTTCTGCGCGTCAAAGTTGAGGCGGCGCACGATGCCCACGCCCCACGCGGCTCCATCCTCGTACTTGACCCCGAGCAGCGTGCCGATCTGCAGCCAGTCGCTACGATTGGCCGGCGCGACCGCGCCGAAGCCGCCGGTGCTTTCGTTCGTGACGCTCCAGCCCTCCATGCGACGGTCGTCGAAGTCGAGATCCATGATGTCGCGCTCCACGGCCGACAGCACGTCCTCGAGGCCATGGACCACGTCGATGCGTTCGGCGGACTCCTTGCGGACTTCGCGCCGCGCAGGCGGCTGCGGTGCCCAGTAGCGCGACAGGTGCTTCAGCGCTTCGATGACCTGGTCGGGCGGATACTCGCCGCCCAGGTTCACGTTGGACGGCACCGCGCCACCCGATTTCACCATCGCCCCCAGCTTTTCCAACTCGTAGGCGGCATTGCCGGGACCGAAGAAACGCATCGAAGGCGACAGCGCGAGGCGGTCGGCCAGACGCGCTGGCGCCTTGTCCTGAGCGAGATCGAACCAGAAATGGCAGCCGGTGGACGCCTGCTTCTGCATGACGAACCACTCGGAGAACTGCGCGCACACGCGTTCGACGATCTCCACCTGCATGGCCGACAGACTGTCGGTGGACGAGACCGAGAGCATGAAGACCTTGAGCAGTTCACGCTGAACGCTCGACTCGCCGTACACGCCGGGATACACGATGACCTTGCCCGCGGAGAATCCGCGCGACTCCGCCACCTGGTAGACGCGGCCGAGATCACGCCAGAAGGCCGGCGTGACCGGGCTGTAGCGGAACAGGCGCCACTTGAGATACAGGTTCGCCGCGCGAATGGAGCGGCTGGCCGCGGTGGAAAGCTGACCGCGGATGGACGTCGCGGTCGGATCACCCGCCTCGTGCATCTCGATCAGCATGCGGTAGCTGTTGGCGAGCCGCAGCCAGAAGGTGCCGACCACGTGGGCGATGCGCGTCTCCTGCGCCTTCGCGAGCGCCAGACCACCGCTTACGTAGTCCTGCGAAAGCTTGCGCTGGAACGGCTTGGCTGCGGTGTCGATGGTGTCGATGATCTCGAACACACGCTGCGCCTTGAGCCCGGAAGCCTCACGGAGCCCTTCGAGCTGTTCCGACAGGGCCTCGAGTGCTTGCGAGGGATTGTTCGCCGGCAACGTTTCGATGACCGCGCGCACCCCCTTGGGGTCGGCCATGGGATGGTCGGCACCACCGGAGGACTTGAGCCAGCCTAGCATCGTGTGATTTCGGGCATCGGGAACGAGATTGAAACGAGTATATCCCTACGGTTTCGCCGGGTGCACCGGTAACGGCCTGAATCCGCGGGGGTTGAATCGGATTTCACGCATCGCCCAAGGTGTACCGGGCGGCTGTGCGCCCCGGTTGCGCTCGCCGCTGCCGAATCACGTCCGGTCACACCCCGGCCCTCGCTGGGCCTGCAATCGGGGGGAACGTCACCTTCAGCCCTCCGCTGCCGCCTGTCGGCCGCGTTCGGGATCGATGCCCGCCAGGATTACGAGCCCGGCCACGAAGAAGGTCCCGGTGGCGAGCATCGCCATGCGGTGGTCGCCGCCGGTCACCCAGCTCACCAATCCATACGTCATAGGTCCGAAGATGGACGAGAGCTTCACCGCGAGCCCCCAAAGCCCGAAGAACTCGGCGCGACGGGACTCCGGGCTCAGGTAGCCCACCAGCGCCCGCCCCGCCGACTGGCTGGCCCCCATGCACAACCCGGCCAGGTTGGCCGCGACCCAGAACAGCCCGGGCCCCGTGGCGAACCACGCGACCAGGGTCGTCAGCACCCAGCCGACCAACGTGTAGGCGACGCTCTTCACGTGGCCCAGACGATCCTGGAAGTGCCCGAAGGCGAACGCGCCGATGCTCGCAGTGATGTTGACCAGCAGCACCAGCAACAGCGTTTCCTGGGTCCCGAAACCCATCTCCTGCTGCGCATAGATGGCCGCGATCGCGATCACTGTCTGGACACCCGCCTGATAGAACAGGATGCAGACCAGGAAGCGCGCCAGGTCGCGATAGCGGCGCGCATGATGGATCGTGTCGCCCAGCTTCGACCACACCGCCAGGTAGGCACCGCCCGGCAGCTTCTGGGGCTGCGCGCGCTCCTTGAGGATGAGGAAGGTGGGCAGGCTCGCCACCGCGAAGATGGCGGCGGTGATCAGCATGGTCACCGGGACGAACTGCACCGCCGTGTGCCCCAGCCCTTGAGCCATGGTGACGTAGGCGAGGCACACCCCGAGGCTCACCAGTCCGCCGACATAGCCGAACGCCCAGCCCCAACCGGACACCTTGCCCAGGGCGGAACCCTTGGCGAGTTCGGGCAGAAACGCGGCGATGACATTCTCGCCGGTGCCGAAGAAGTAGTTGGACACGACCAGCGCGATGATCGCAATGGCGAGATCGCCGGGCCTCGCGTAGTACAACGCGGCCGTGCCGAGTACGCAGCCGATGGTGGTGATGAGCAGCAGCTTCTTCTTCGCTGCATGCGCATCGGCCCACGCGCCGATGATCGGTGCGGTAATCACGATCGCCGCGTACGACAGGGACAGCGCGGCCGTCCACGCGAACGTGGCCCAGGGCGCGTTGTCGGCGATCACCGCGACGAAATAGGCGTTGAAGATGGCGGTGATCACCACCGTCGTATAGCCGGAATTGGCGAAATCGAAGGAGGCCCAGGCCCACACCTCGCGCGGGCGCACGCCGTCGTTCAGGTACTGCGAGGCAGCAGCCAAAGGATCGCCTTTCAGGGGGTGCCCGGCAGCCACGACGTGAGCCAGGGCAGGTAGGTGATGAGCAGGACGCCGATCAGCAGGACGCCGAAGGCGGGCAGCACGGCACGGACCATCTCGGGCATGGGCTTGCCGAAGCGGTAGGCGGCGAAGATCACGTTCATGCCCACCAGCGGGGTCAGGAAGCCCAGCTCCATGTTCGCGAGGAACATGACGCCGAGATGCAGCGGATCGATGCCGAACGCCACGCCCACCGGCACGATCAGCGGCACCATCACGATGGTCGCCGAGAACACGTCCATCACGCAACCGATGGCGAGGAGGCAGGCGTTCAGCGCCAGCAAGAAGGCCCAGCGCGATTCTATGTTCCCCTTGACCCAGTCGGTCACGTGATCCGGCACCTGGGCATCGACCAGATAGTTGGTGAGACCGAGCGCGACGCCGAGGATCAGCAGAATGCCGCCCACCAGCAAGCCGCATTCGGCGAACACGCGCGGCACGTCGCGCATGAGGGTGAGGTCGCGGTGCACCACCGTCGTCACGATGAACGTGTAGAACGCGGTGACCGCAGCCGCTTCGACCGGCGTCGCGAAACCGCCGAACAGCATGCCGATCGCGACCAGGGGGGTGGCGAGTTCCCACTTGGCATCCCAGAGCGCCGTGCGCACCTCGCGCGCGTCGAACTGGCGCTCGGCCTCCGTGCCGCGCCCCCGTTGGCGGATCCCCCACGCGAGCAACAGCGTGGCCATCAGCAGGCCCGGCAGCACCGCTGCCAGGAACATGCGATCGAGGGGGACCTTCGCGACCACCGCATACAGGATGAGCGGCAGCGACGGCGGCAGTAGCACGCCGAGCGATCCGGCACTCGTGATCAGACCGACTGCCGGGCGTTCTCGGTAGTGCGCACCTAGCAGCAGTGGCAGCAGCAGACCGCCCAGCGCGAGAATCGTGACGCCCGACGCACCGGTGAATGCCGTGAAGAACGCGCACGCGAACACCGTCACCAGCGCCGGTCCGGCACGGAACCCGCCGAACAGCGTGCGGAACACGCGGATCAGTCTGGCGGGTGCGCGGCTTTCGGCCAGCAGGTAACCGGCGAGCGTGAAGAGCGGCACCGCCGGCAACGATGGATTCACCACCAGCCGATAGTGATCGAGCGGCAGCGAAGCGATCGGCAGACCCTCGCCCCAGAACAGCACCAGCGCCGCACCGCCCAGCAGTGCGAACACCGGTCCACCGAGGGCGGTCGCGACGGCGACGATCGCAAGCAGCGGCCAGGTCAGTTTCGCCGCCGGCAGCGGCGCAAACCCGAGGATCAGCGCCGCCGCAGCCACCGCCAGCAACACGGCGATGCGAACTGGCCAGCGATCGCCAGCACGCCAGACCAGTCGCGCGAGGATCAGCGCGAACCCGATCGGCAACAGCAGCTCAACCCACCACGTGGGCAGGCCGGAAAGGAGTTGGTCGCCGGCGCCGCGCTCCGATTGCACGTATTGCACCGCCGCCACGCACAGGAACGCCGTCACCACCGCTGCGACGCCGTTGGCGATGGCGTGGGCACCGATACGCGCCGCGCCCGACAGGAAGAGCTGCACCGTCGAGATGGTGAGCAGCCGCCCTTCGCGCGCGGCAAGCGCAGGCCCGAGCATCCCGACCGCGAGCACCAGGTGCTGCGTCAACGCCTGCACGCCGGGAATGCCGACGGCGAACGCGGCGCGCAGCACGATCTCGGTCACCGGCAGCAGCACCATCGCGGCCAGTGCCAGCACCACGATGGCATTCTCGAAACGATGCGGCCAGGCGCGCGGCGCGCTGTCCGCGATCGGGGCGTGTGCGGCAAGCGCCTCCGGTGCGGCGCCGGCGGTCACGACTTCTTCTTGCCGTTCCGGTATTCGGCCAGCACCTTGAGGATCTCGTCCCAGATGTCGGCCGGCACGATCGGGCCGCGCATGCGCGGATAGACTTCCTCGGCGGCCTGGCGCCACTGCGCCTCCTGGTCCGGCGTCGGCACCGTGACCTTGAGACCGCGCTTCTTCATGGCCTCGATGGATTCGAGATCCTCCTGGCGCGCGCGGGCGCGCATGTCGGCACCGGCCTTCTCGCCCGCGCGCTTCAGTTCATCGCGCGCCGCGGGGGTCATCGCGTCCCACACCTTGCGTGTCATGACCGCGGCACCGACGATGGGTACCCATTTGACGTCGAGCATGTGCGGCGCGGGACCGCTGAACTGGCCGGCGAGAGCGAAGAACGGCGAAGCCGCCACCGCGTTGATGAGGCCGGTCTGCAGACTCGGCAGGATGTCGGCGGTCTCGAGCGGCACCGGCTGGTAGCCCATGGACTTCATCAGGTTCACCTGCTCGGCATTGCCGGCCCATGCGAACACCTTGAAGCGCTTGAACTCGTTCGGCGTCGCCGCGGGCTCCTTGGAGAAGTAGCGCACCCAGCCGGCGTCGGCCCAGAACAGCACCACGAAGCCCTTCTCGGCCAGTCGCGCATCGAGTTGCTGACGGACGCGCTCGCGCACGTAGTCCACCTCGGCCCAGTCGCGGAACAGCATGGGCACCGTCTGCAGCGCGAGGGCGGAGCGATCGATCTCCGCCAGCCCCACGGAGGACAGCAACGCCGCGTTGAGCTGGCCCACGCGCATGCGCCGGACCATGTCGGCCTCGCCGCCCTGGCTGCCGTCACCGTAGATGACGAAAGTGGCGCCTTCGCCCTGCACCTTGCGCCAGTCCTCGCCCAGTTCCTGGAGAATGCGGAAGTACGACGACCCCTTGGGCACGATGGTACCGAGCCGCACCTTCACCGGATCGTCGGCTTGAGCTGCCGGCAGCGCAAGCACAGCGAGCAGCATCACGCCGACGGCATGACGCCAGGATCGAAGTATCGTCATCGGGCGCATCTCTCGAGTCATTCGGCGAACAGCGACTCCTTGTGGGCGAGCAACCAGCGTGCCCGTTGCTGCAGGATGAGGTTGGCGAGCCGATGGCGCGGCACGGCATCCGGATCGATCCCGAGCGCGATGCCAAGCATCGTCTCGAACTGCGCCTTGTCCTGCAACGGGACCGTCACGCTTTCGGCATAGCTTACGTATGGCGAGGCCTGCGTCTTGCCGCTCAGGGCGACGGCGCGATCGAAACGTGCGCGCGCACGCGCGGCCGGATCGCCTTGACCGCCCTGCCGCACCATCTCGAGCGCAATCATCAGCGACGGGACCGCGCCTTCGCCATAGGTGTCGTCCAGCGCCACGGCGCGATCGGCGAGTGCCAGCATCTGCGGCGCATCGGCCACGGCATCGGGATTTTCCTTGGAGAGCGAGATCTCCGCCGCCCAGGAAGCTGCGGTCCAGTACAGCAACGGCACGTCCGCTTTCGTCATCGCGGCGAGTGCCCTGGCGGGATCCTTGCCGAAGCCCGCATGACGCACTTCGAGGCCACGCTGCCCGTAGGCCCGCGCCCGCGAGTACAGCTTGCGCGCCCGCAGTGCCTGGGCCTGGGAGGCTTTCACATCCTTGTCTTCGAGCCGGTCAGCGTCCTGCTGCACGAAGGCGTAGGAGTACTGGGTGAATCCCCGGCACGCCGCGAGCAGCAGCTTCTCGTTCTTCGGCGAGGCCTCGATCAGGCTCTCGATGGTCTTGAGACTGAACGGCACCGCCTCCCGCACGAGTTGCGGATCGTCGTCGGAGGCGAAGGTCGAGCCGCCCTCGGCCAAGGCATCGGCAGCGCGGTCGATGGCGTACTGCTTCACGCTGCAGCCGGAGACGCCGAGCGCGAGCACGGTCAGGCAAGTCGCCATGCAGCGACGCAAGGAAACCGGACAAATCACTTCGGGCGCCACCCGGAATCGGGATCGGGGAGGAGGCATCGGCCGCGATTCTAACAACGTCGCTGCAAAGATCACGCGACGGGCGGTGCTCCCCGCGGCCGGGCAATCACGCGAGCCGCCTCCAGTTCGAGGAGTTCAGCGTCGGTGACGCCTGCGGCCGCCAGCACTTCGGCGGTATGCGCACCCAGCGCCGGTCCAAGCCACCGGGTGCTGCCTGGCGTCTCGGACAGCTTGGGCACGATGCCGGGCAGCTTCACCGAACCCCCACCGGCCAGCGTGAACTGCTCGAACATGGCACGCGCCGCATACTGCGGGTCGGCGACGATGTCGGCGATGTCGTAGATCTTGCCGGCGGGCACTTCGGCTGCTTCCAGCACGCGCAGCACTTCGTCGAGGTCGTTCGCGCCGGTCCACGCCCCGATGGTGGCGTCGATCTCCTCGGTGCGGGCGGTCCGGCCGTCGTTGTGCGCGAGCTGGGGATCGTCGGCGAGGTCGGGACGCCCGATGGCGCGCATCATCCGCTTGAAGATGCTGTCGTTGTTGGCGCCGATCACCACGTACTTGCCGTCGCGCGTGGTGTAGGTGTTGGAGGGCACGATACCCGGCAGCGAGGCGCCCGTCCGCGTGCGCACGAAACCGTACATGTCGTACTCGGGCAGCAGGCTTTCCATCATGGCGAAGACGGCTTCGTACAGCGCCACGTCGACGATCTGACCGCGGCCGCCGTTCACTTCGCGTTCGCGCAGTGCCGCCAGCGCGCCGATGGCGCCGAACAACGCCGCGATCGAGTCGCCGATGCTCACGCCCACGCGCACCGGCGCGCGATCGGGATACCCGGACAGGAAACGCAGGCCGCCCATGGCCTCGCCGATCGCTCCGAAACCGGGACGATCCTTGTAGGGGCCGGTCTGGCCGTAACCTGACAGGCGGACCATCACGAGTCCCGGATTCTCCGCGGACAGGTGCTCCCAGCCGATGCCCCAGCGCTCGAGCGTGCCGGGCCGGAAGTTCTCCACGACGATGTCCGCTTCGCGCGCGAGCTTGCGCACGATGGCCTGACCGGCCGGCGCCTTGAGATCGATGGCGACCGATTTCTTGTTGCGCGCCTGGGCGAGCCACCACAGAGAGGTGCCTTCGTGCAGCTTGCGCCAGGTGCGCAACGGATCGCCACCGTCGGGCGATTCGATCTTGATCACTTCCGCTCCGAACTCGCCCAGGATGCGGCTGCAGAACGGGCCGGCGATCAGGGTGCCGAGTTCGATGACTCGAACACCCTCCAGCGGGCGTTTCACGGAATCAGCTGTTGAAGGAGCGCAGCACCTTGCCCGCCAGCGGCGCTTGCGGCAGCAGACCCTCGGCGTTCGCGAGCTGTTCGCCGTTCACCCACACGCCGTGGATCCCGAGCGCCGGCGTGACGAGGCGCGAGGCACCGGACGGCAGATCGTGCTGCCGTACCGCCGGGCCACGGCCCACGGTGGCCGGATCGAACAGCGCGAGATCGGCCCAGGCCCCGGCAGCGATGCGTCCCCGATCCGGGATGCCCAGTGCCTCCGCCGGCTCCGACGTGAGCCGGCGCACCGCGCGCTCGATCGGCATGATGCCGCGCTCGCGCACCCAGTGGCCGAGCATGTGCAGACCGGCACCGGCGTCGCAGAAGAATTCCAGATGCGCACCTGCATCCGACAGCGAAATGAGCGCGTTGTCGTCGGTCAGCATGCGCGTGAGCGCCGCCTCGTCCGAGTTGAGCAGGGTCGCGATGAACATCGTGTCGAGATCCTCGGCGAGCGCCAGATCCAGCACGAAATCGAGCTCGTGCTTGCCGGCCTGCGCCGCGGCGCGCGCGACGCTCATGCCCTCGAGATGCTTGTGCTCGGGCTTCTTCACCATCAGCACGTGCATGCGCTCCCATTCGCCGTTGAACATGCGCCGCGTCGGCGTGGCGATCTCGGCCTTCACCTTGGAGCGGAACTCCGCGCTCGCCAGCAGCGCGCGGTATGCCGGGCCGGCGTGGGCTTCCATGGCCGGCAGCCAGGAGGCGAGGCCTTCCAGCACATACGGGGCGTGGAAATTGAATTCGAAGGTGAGCGGACAGGGCGAAACCGCACCGTATAGCCGGCGACCGCGGGCACGCGCATCCCCGATCGACGCGAGATCCTCGAACACCTGTTCGGGCGTGATGTTGCTGTGCAGGAGCGCTGCGACGATGAACGGCCGCCCGGCAAGCGCGGAGAGCGCTTCGAGGCGCGCCATCGGCGTCGCCTGATTCTTGGTGATCATCAAGGTGCCCTTGCCCGACTCCGCCAGGGTGGATGCGAGCGCATCGAACTCGGCATCGTCGGCCAGGCGTGAAGGCATCGGAATGCCGGCTTCGCCGTTGTGCTGGAGCGACGTGGTGGTGGAGAACCCCACCGCGCCCACCGCCATCGCCTCACGCACCATCGCCTGCATCTGCGCGACCTCTTCGGGGGTCGCGGCACGCTTGGCCGCGTCGCCGCGCAAGGCCCAGGTGCGCACCGACGAATGGCCCACGAACACCGCCGCGTTCGGGCCGACACCGCGGCCCTCCAGGAAATCCAGATACTCGGGGAAGGTCTCGAACTCCCACTGGATGCCGGTGCGCAGGGCGTCGAGCGACATGCCCTCCACATGGGTCAGATTGCGCATCACCAGGTCGCGATCGTCCGGGCGGCAGGGGGCGATGGTGAAGCCGCAGTTGCCCATCACGACCGTGGTCACGCCCAGCGCCGGCGATGGCGACGCATACGGGTCCCAGGTGATCTGCGCGTCATAGTGCGTGTGGTTGTCGATGATGCCGGGCATCAGCGACAGGCCATCGGCGTCGACCCTTTGGCGCCCCGCGCCCACGTCCTTGCCCACTGCGGCGATCCTGCCACCCGTGACGGCGACCGACCCGGCGAAGGCCGGGCGGCCGGTCCCGTCGATGACGGATGCGTTCTCGATGACGAGGTCGTGCATGTTCGATCTCCGTGGAGTTTTTTCTCGAGGCCGGGCCGCACCCCGGCCCGGCGTGAGATGCGATGTTACCTCCCGACGCTAGAATCGACGTATGAACCTGATTCTGCCACCCTGCTTAGCTATCGCGCTCACCCTCGCCATGGTCGCGGCCGTGGCCGCTCGCGCCGAGGAAACCAGACGCCCCAAGGACGCTGCCGAAGCCGTGCAGGAGGGCAACGTCAAGAACTGGGTCGAGTACTACGAACGCACGCGCGCAGCGCAGCGCGCGACAGGCAAACCGTCGCCTCCCGGCACGGAGGCTGCTCCACCCAAGGAACCGGCCCCCCCTGCGGCGCCGGCACGTTGATGTCCGGCGTCAGTGGTCTTGGGGAGCGTCCGACGACTTTGCTCCTCCGTCCGGCGGATGCGCCTCGGAGGCGTGGGTGAGATAGAGCGCCAGACCGACCAGGGCGATCGCGCCGCCGAGGTAGAGCAGTTCGAGCACGGTATCCATCTTCATCTTCACCGCGTGCTCGAACAGCTTGACGATCAGGATCATCAGGATGACCTTGGCAAGCCGCGTCTTGAGATCGTCGAGACTCTCGATCAGCAGGACCTTGCTGGACGAGCGCGAACCGTGAGCGGCATCGATGTCGCTCACGAACAGTTCGTACAGACCCAGGGCGAAGATCAGCATCACGGTGGCCAGCAGGTATCCGTCCACCACCTCGACCACGTGGGTCACGGTGTCGTCGTGCAGCAGCTTGCGCGCCTCCGCCGACAACGACGGATCCGAGTAATGGAAGATGTGCACCACCAGATACCAGACGTCGACGGTGGAGATGAAGAACACCGCGATCGCCGAGACCATGCTGGCCACGACGGCTATCACCACCACGAAGCGGCTGTTCCAGAGCAGACTTTCGAACCAGCGTTCGATGAATTTCAGCATTGCCGGCAATCGGGATCGAAGGAAACCCGGATTATAGGCAGCCCCGCCGTGGTATTCCGATACCACCCCGCACCATCGCGGCCGCCGCAACATCGGTCCTCGTCATCGACTCCGGGAGCAACCGTGAACATTGCGTCGATCCGCGCATGCGTCGCCGCGAGCATCCTGCTGGCCGTCAACGTGACCGCCGGTGCCCAGGACGACATCGCCGCCGCGAAGAAACTCGCCCTCAATCACTGCGGTGTCTGTCACACGTTCGAAGCCGGCGAAGCAGCGCGCCAGGGACCGAATCTCTGGGGAGTCCTGACCCGCGGCGCGGGTACGGCGGATGGCTTCGCCTATTCCGACGGCTTCCGCAAGACGCTCGCCGGCAAGAACTGGGACGCCGCCCTGCTCGATCGCTGGCTCACCGACCCGCAATCGGTCGCGGCCGGCACCGTGATGCTGTACAGGCAGGACGATCCGGAGAAGCGGGCGCTGCTGATCCGCTTCCTCGAATCGCTGCAGTAGGCCATAAAAAAAACGACCCGCGAGTGGCGGGTCGAAAGTCACGGAGGATCTCAGTGGGCAACCGCCGCGGAGTTAACCGCACCGATTGACACCGCCTCTTGTTTTGCAATCGGCGTGCCATAGGTCATTTCTCTCTGAATCATGAACTTATGATTCGAGAGTCGCAGTGGTTCGGCTCCACCCGAGTGCGATGGGTGAACTCGCCGCACCAAAAGCGAGCCGCGCGTCGCGCTTGTTGCCGACTGACGACGCGCTATGAAACGCGATAGCGATCGAGAACCGAGCGATCCACCTCGACCCCGAGACCGGGGCGCGATGGAATATCGACCCAGCCGTCATGCTGCTCCACCGGCTGACGCACGAGCGCCTGGCGGAACGGGTGCGACGAGCGGTCGTACTCGAAGATCGGCTCCTCTGCGAACACCGAGTGATGCGCGATGGGCACTGCCGCGATCAGCTGCAGCGATGCCGCCTGCGCGATCGCAGAGCCCCACACATGCGGATTCACCTGCACGCCATGCGATTGCGCCAGCGCGATGACGTGGCGGCAGGCCGTGAATCCGCCGACCGATCCGATGTCGGGCTGCGCGATGTCCACCGCTCCCGCACCGAGAAAATCGCGGAAGCCGTACAACGTGTGTTCGTTCTCGCCACCGGCGATCGGCATCGACACGCGGCTGCGCACCTCGCGATAGCCGGCGATGTGCTCCGGCGCGACCGGCTCCTCGTACCAGCGCAGATCATAGGGTGCGAGCGCCTGGCCGAGACGCACCGCATCGCCCACGCCGTAGGCGTGATTGGTGTCGACCATCAGCGTGACGGGACGCGTGTCGATCGCTCGCGCCACGGCGGCCATCACGGCGATGTCATCCGCGAGCCCGTAACCCAGCTTCACCTTCATCGCACGAAAGCCGGCCTCGTAGTGCGCGATCGCCTCGTCGCCAAGTCGAGCGGATTCGCCCTGACCGGAGATCCGGTAGAACCCGGTCGCATAGGCCTGCACGCGGGTGCGGAACGCACCGCCGAGGAGCCGGTACACCGGCACGCCGTAAGCCTTGCCCGCGATGTCCCACAGCGCGATGTCGATGGCACTGATGCCCGCCGTCACCGAGCCCTTGCGCCCGTAGTCGCGGGTCGCGTGATACATGCGGTGCCACAGCACCTCGATGTCGAGCGGATCGGCGCCGAGCACAAGCGGTTTCAGCGCCGACTCGATCACTGCGGCTGCGATCTGCGGCGGCTCGAGACCCTGGGCGAAGGCCTCGCCCCAGCCGGTGATGCCTTCATCGGTGATGACTTCGACCAGCGTCGCCGAACGATTCTTCACCCAGCCCTGCGAGAACGCGAACGGCTGCTGCAGCGCCGTGCGCAACGGATGTACCTTGACCTCGACGATCTTCACCGATGGACTCCCGACTTCACGACTTGTTGCAGGGAAACGCCGCGCGCAACCCCTGGATGATGAGGTAGCGCTGCGGACGCCACAGCTCCTGGGGATGCTCCTCGAGATACCTGAGGACGGCCTGGAAGCGCGCCTCCTCGCGATCTTCCTCGGGCGTGCAGACCACCCTGCCCTCCCACTTGTTCGCGGCGTTGTCGATGTGCTTCTGCACGACCTCGCGCGTAACCTTCTGGTGCATGAGCTTCAGGAACTCCTCGCCGTCGTCCTCGGCGCGGGCAGTACCGCAAGCAACCAGCAGGCACACGGCCATCAGGGGGCGAAGGAACACGCCACATCCTCCCTGGAAACGAAAAGTGGCCGGCCCGAGCCGACCACTTCGTCTTCATGTTGTTGGTGCCGCTGGCCGGAGTCGAACTGGCGACCTTCGCATTACGAATGCGCTGCTCTACCAACTGAGCTACAGCGGCGTGAGGGCGCGCATTATATCCACAAATCAACCCGGAAAGACCCCGAAGGCGTTCGACACGAAGGGAACGAAGGACGCGAAGGAGCGCGAAGGAAGATCGGACCGACCGCGCCTCAGATACCTTCGTGGACCTTCGAGCCCTTCGTTCCTTCGTGTTGAACGCGGTACGTTGACCTACCGATGCTTGAACACGGGCTTTCGCTTTTCCACGAAGGCCGCCATGCCTTCCTTCTGGTCCTCGGTCGCGAACGCGGAGTGGAACAGCCGCCGCTCGAACCGCACGCCCTCCGCGAGCGTCGACTCGTAGGCGCGATTGACCGCCTCCTTCGCCATCATGACGATCGGCAGTGACAGTTCCGCGATCTTGGCCGCCGTGGCGAGCGCGTCCTCGACCAGCTTGTCCGCGGGGACCACCCGGCTCACCAGTCCCACGCGCTCGGCTTCGGCGGCGTCCATCATGCGGGCTTGTCCGAGGAGGGTCATCTCCATCGCCTTCGATTTGCCCACGAAGCGCGGCAGGCGCTGCGTCCCTCCCGCACCCGGGATCACCCCGAGATTGATCTCGGGTTGACCGAAACGCGCGTTGTCGGCCGCGATGATGAAGTCGCACATCATCGCGAGTTCGCAGCCGCCGCCCAGGGCGTAGCCCGCCACCGCGGCGATCACCGGCTTGCGGCAGCGCGTGACGCGCTCCCAGTTGGCGGTGATGAAGTCGGACTTGTAGACGTCCATGTACGACTTGTCCTTCATCGCCTTGATGTCGGCCCCGGCCGCGAACGCTTTCTCGTTGCCGGTGATGACGATGCACCCGATGCCTTCATCCGCCTCGAATGCATCCAGGGCCTGGGTCAACTCGTTCATCAGATCCGGCGACAGCGCGTTGAGCGCCTTCGGGCGGTTCAGGGTGACGAGGCCCACGCGATCGCGCGTCTGCACCAGGATGTTCTCGTAGCTCATGTGCTTTTCCCCGTCCGTAGCGTTGGGATGTGATGGGATAATGCGGCCGACAAGACGAACCAGCGGCTTGCGACCGGAGGAAGAGACCTCGATGACTGCCCAGACGATTCTATTTGAGATTGCCGATCAAGTTGCCACGATCACCCTGAACCGCCCCGACCGGCTCAACAGCTTCACCGAGCAGATGCATCGGGAACTGCGTACGGCCCTCGACGCCGTGGAGAAGCCCGGTGCGGCGCGCGCCCTGATCATCACGGGGGCCGGCCGCGGCTTCTCGGCCGGGCAGGATCTGGCCGAGGCGATCAACACGGGCGAACCGCGCGACTTCGATGTCGGCACCACTCTCGAGCGCAACTACAACGTCATGCTGGGACGCCTGCGCGCGCTGCCCATGCCGGTGATCGCCGCAGTGAACGGCGTGGCCGCGGGCGCCGCCGCGAACGTCGCTCTGGCCTGCGACATCGTGATAGCGGCGCGGTCGGCCTCGTTCCTTCAAGCGTTCGCGAAGATCGGCCTGATCCCCGATGCAGGCGGCACCTATGCCCTGCCGCACCGCGTCGGCATGGCGCGCGCCATGGGCCTGGCGCTGCTGGCCGAACCTCTGCCGGCGGAGAAGGCCGAGGCATGGGGCCTGATCTGGAAGTGCGTGGACGACGACAAGCTGATGGACGAGGCACGCAGCCTCGCCCGCCGTCTGGCCGATGGCCCCACGAAGGCCTACACGCTGATCAAGCGGGCCCTGTATGCGGCGGCGGACAACGATTTCGACCGTCAGCTCGCCGTCGAAGTGGAACTGCAGCGGCAGGCAGGGCAGTCGGAGGACTTCCGCGAGGGGGTGAAGGCTTTCCTCGAGAAGCGGCCGGCGCGGTTCACGGGGCGGTGACAGCCCTCGAAGCGCTTACCGCGGAGGACGCGGGGGACGCGGAGGAAAAACAAGAACAGAAGACCTTGGGGTTCGGGTTTCCCCGCGCCCCTCCGCGTCCCCCGCGTTAAGAGCTTCAGTTACGCCGTAGCCCGCTTCACGCGGATGATCACATCCATCCCCGCCGCCACCTTGCCTGGAGGCAGCTCGGGCAGCCCGGCGATGGAAACCTCCGCCGCATCGATATCGGTGATCTCCCCCGTTTCGATGTCGTAGAAGTGGTGATGCGGATCGGTGTTCGGATCGAAGAACACCTTGCTCGGATCCACGATCACTTCGCGCACCAGGCCGCTCTCCACGAACAGTTTGAGCGTGTTGTACACCGTGGCCTTCGACGTTTCCGCGTGCCGCTCGTTGACGATTGCAAGCACCTGGTCCGCGGACAGGTGCGCCATCTTCGAGAAGAGGGCGTGCGCGATCTCGATGCGCTGGTGGGTGGGCGTAATCCCATGCCCGCGCAGCACTTCGGCCAGGTTCGCCCGCGAATAGTCGGTATTCATCATGGACTTGAGTTTAAGATAAGAATTGGACTCTGTCTAACCTCTGCCTTTCCGGATCGGGCGTGAGACCGCCTCCGGCGCGTTTTGGCCGGCCACCGGAGCACGCAAGATGAGGTCCCGGACCCAGGATCGCTGCCGCTTCGCGTCCGCCCGACTGCCGAATTTCCGCCAATCCGCGGACACGCCGCCCGACCTTCCTGCCTCCAACGGGACGACGGGCACGCCCGCTGACAGGTCGGGCTACCGTTCATTCCCAGGAATCGACCGCTGATACCGGCCTCGACCGCTCGTCGGCCCCGAACGACCGGGTCAAACCCGCTTCCCGTCCGCCACGGCGCAGATCTTGCCTTGCATTTACAAGGAGTTGAGATCGAACGCCCACCGGTCGTTCCACCGATTCAACCACCCATCGGCCGGATTTGCCGGTTTGCCGACGGGCTCCATACGATGCCTTCAACCTTGAAACGGGGAGCGGTAGACATGAAACGAAACCAGACGGGCGTGACCTTGATCGAGCTACTGATCGTCGCAGCCCTGATCGGCATTCTGGGTGCCATCGCAGTCCCCGCCTACCGCGACTACGTGATCCGCGGCAAATTGACCGAGGCCCAGTCCATCCTGTCGGGTACCCGGACCCGGATGGAACAGTATTACCAGGACAACAAGTCCTATCCGACCTGGTGCGGCGGTGCCGCCGGCCTGGCAGCGTTCACGGCGCCCGCCAGCACCCAGTACTTCACCTTCACGTGCGCCGCCGGTGCCACGGCCGGCCAGAACTACACCATGTCGGCTACCGGCATCGCCGCCGGCGGCACGGGCGGATTCACCTACACGATCACCGAAGCCAATGCCCGCGCGACGACCGCCGTGCCGACCGGCTGGACCACCAGCACGACCTGCTGGGTGATCAAGAAGAACGGCAGCTGCTGATCATGCGCTCCCGCCAGCAGGGCGTGACCCTGGTCGAGATCGCCATCGGGCTGATCCTGGTGGCGGTGCTCGCCGCCATCGCGGTGCCGTCGTTCCGCGACTGGATCCAGAACGCCCAGGTCCGGACCGCCACCGAGTCCATCAACGAAGGCCTGCAGCTCGCCCGCGCCGAAGCCGTGCGCCTGAACGGCCCGGTGGCCTTCACCCTCACCAACACGGCGGGTGCAGGCTGGACGATCCGCACGCTGAACGTGAACGACCTCACGGCGCTGGCCACGACACAAACGCGGTCCGCGGCAGAAACCAGCAACGCCCGCGTCACGGCATCCGCCACGGTCGTGTGCTTCAACGGTACTGGACAGCAGATCCCCGCCGCCGGAGGCGTGTGCCCGGCGCGCAGCCAGGTCACGTTCGACATCGACAACCCCAGTGGCGGCACGTGCGCTCCTTCGGGCAACGTGCGCTGCCTGCGCGTGGTCGTGCGTACCGGCGGCCAGATGCGCATGTGCGATCCGGCCCTGCCGACCAGCGACTCGCAGTCCTGCTGAACACAAGTGAGGAGCGCAACCCCCATGAAATCGATACCCCGCCCTCGCCGCGGCCAATCGGGCGCAATGCTGCTCGAAGCACTGATCGCAATCCTCATCTTCTCGCTCGGCATTCTCGCGATCATCGGACTGCAGGCCCAGTCGATCCGCAACAGCGCCGAGGCGAAGTACCGCTCCAACGCGGCCTATCTCGCCAACCAGCTGATCGGGCGCATGTGGGCCGACCGCGCGAACCTCGACACGTACGCCCATCTGCCCACTGGCACGACGGTCTGCAGCCCCACGGGCACGGCGGCCGGCACCACGACCGCGGTCGGGCGCTGGGTCGCAAGCTTCACCACCACCGGCACGGCCCTGGACGCGAAGAATCAGCTCCTGCTGCCCGGCGCCACGGTCAACAACCAACAGGTGGTCATCGGCCCCGTGGTCAACAGCACGCGCACGGTGTTCATCCGCATCTGCTGGAACTCGCCCACCGGGCAGCACAACTATGACGTGCGAACCATCATCAACGTCTAGCGCGGGCGGCCCAGCGATGAAATCCACATTCCCCATGCAACACGCCCGCGCGCGAGGCTTCAGCCTGGTCGAAATCCTCGTGGCCATGGTCATCGGGCTGATTGGGATGCTGGTGATCTTCCAGTCCTTCGACACGTTCGAGGCGCAGAAGCGCACCACCAACAGCGCCACCGATGCTCAGGAATCCGGGCTGATGGCGCTCAACGCCGTCGAACGCGACATACGCCTGGCCGGCTACGGCCTGTTCTACGGCAACCAGCTCGCCTGCAATCGCATGAACCAATGGACCGGCAGCGCGGCCACGCAGGTGCCGCTCATGCCCGTGATGATCACCGACGGCGGCTCCGCATCCGACACGATCGTGACGAGCTACAGCACGTCCGCCTTCGGCAGCCTGCCCGCGCAGCTCCTGCTCGACACCACGACATCGGCGCAGCCCCTCCAGGTCAACAACGCGACCCAGACCGTCGGCTTCTCCGTGGGCAACATGCTGCTCGTCGCCAACCCGATCCTCGGACGCAACTGCACCCGCCTGCAGGTGAGCGGCACCACGCTGGCCGCCGACGGCGCTTCACTGACCGTCGCGACCTCTCCCGGCACCTCGGCGCCCGCCAATCCGCCGACCACGACGAACCTGTTCGCCACGGCCCCGAATCCCGTCGCCACCTATGGCAACTCGCCGGCCGAACCGTCGATCGTCATCAACATGGGCGCGTTCACGCGCAACCAGTATTCGATCGTGATCAATACCACCAACCGCGACGGCGAGCTGCAGCAGCTCGACCTGACCAACGCCGGCGCCACCAGCGTCACTCTCGCGAGCGGCATCGTCAACATGCAGGCGCAGCTGGGCGTTTCGGCCGTCGCGACGACTCAGGAGATCAACAACTGGGTGGACCCGACCGGCACCTGGGCACCGACATCCATCACCACCGCCGACATCGGCCGCGTGAAAGCGATCAGAGTCGCGATCGTCTCGCGCAGCTCGCAGATGGAGCGCACCACGAGCCTGGCGAGCGGCAACGTGACCAGTACCTGCACTACGCCGGTGGGCACGGTCAACAACGGTCCGTGCGCGTGGGACGACACCGGCACCACCGCGGCGCCGCAGATCGACCTCTCGGGCGACGCGAACTGGCAGCGCTACCGCTACCGCGTGTACGAAACCATCATCCCCATCCGCAACGTGATGTGGCAGACCTTCTGAAGGCGCTCGCGACCATGACCTCCACGACCGCTCGACCTCCCGCTCCTCACGTGCGCGCCCGCGAACGCGGGGTGGTGCTCGTGATCTCGCTCATCATCCTGGTGGCACTCTCCCTCGCCGGCCTGGCGCTGGTGCGCTCCACCGATACCGGCAACGTGATATCCGGCAACATGGCCTTCCGTACCGCCGCGATGCAGGCCGTCGACACCGGCGTGGAGGACGCTTTCCTCAGCGTCACCGGCGCAACTGGCTACGCCACCAACCCCGAAACCGCGGTTGCCAACAAGTACTACACGCAGATCTACGACACCACCGGCCCGGGCGGCGTCCCCGACGGCCTGCCGGACGTGACCTGGTCGAGCGTGGCCGGCACCACCATCGGCGAGGGCAACATGGTGCGCTGGGTGGCCGAACGCATGTGCAACGGCAGCACCGCCACCCGCGAGCTGATCCTCGCCAACTGCTCGACCGCTCCGGGACGCCCGAACAGCAGCCAGAAGCCCGGCCTGCAGCCGACCAACACCAACTTCACCGTGGCCTACCGCGTGACCATCCGCGTGGAGGGGCCGCGCAATACCGTGGCGATGGGTCAAGCCATCATCGCCCGCTAACGCATTCACTGCCATTCGAGAAGACGCCCGCGCAAGGAGCAACAGCATGAACACCTCCCACCTGACCCTGAAACGCAGCGCCGCATACGCCCTGGCGTGCTGTCTCGTCTGGGCCGACCTCGTACTACCGCTCGCGCAGGCCGCCTCGACGGACATCGCCAACGTGCCGATGGCCACGAAGGGACGCGCCAAGCCGAACCTGATCATGGCGGTGGACGATTCCGGCTCCATGGACGGCGAGTTCTCGCCGGTGCGCGGCTTCTCCACCAACGACGGTGCGGCGTGGTGGAACACCACGATCAACGGATTCGTGGGCTGCGGCTACACGAAGGAACAGTCGAACACCTGCGCTGATCCGGCCATCGTATCCGGGGTACCGCAGATCACGGTGAACGACTGGAACTTCAACATTGGCGGCGTTTCGGGCACCGGTTGGAAGAAGTACATGTACCTGTTTCCGAACGGCCAGTGCGGCCGCAACTGCGACACGCGCTCCTACGCCGACCTCAGCGACGACCACTTCGCCATCGCGCCCACACGCGAGTTCGCGTGGTTCCGCAGCCCTTTGTTCAATGCCCAGTACTACAACCCGGCCATCAACTACGATCCATGGCGTCCGTACAACACCGGGTCCGCCACCGTCACGCCACCTGCGTATGACAACGGCGGCACCGGACGCAACTGGACCGCGGTGCGCAGCCACCCGATCTATCCGATCTCCGGCACGGCCAACACCTTCGATCTCACCACGAACCGGAATCTGAGCACGACGGACAACACGTTCCGGATGTACCCGGGCATGATCGTGCCGGCCGGTTCCAGCTACCGGTCCTGTACCTCGACTAATAACGGCACCTGCGGTTCGTGGACCTCGACCGGCACCGCCGACCTCTGCTACCGCAAGACCACGGAGAACTGCATCTTCGGCAGCGCCTTCGGTTCCACGGTGGGCAACCTCACCATCTCGGGCAGCGACCACCTCGATGTCCAGATCTCCTACTGGATCCCGACGGTCTGGGTCGCCTCGACCGGCACCGGCACGCTGGCATCCGACGAGTCCTGGGGGCCGATCATTCCGCCCGCCACCACCCCGACGCGCCTGAAGCGCATCGAGATCCGGTCCTCGGTGACCAGCTACACGAAATACACGGCCCGGACCGACTGCGCCGGCACGACGTGTACCTACGCCGAGGAGATGCAGAACTTCGCCAACTGGTTCGCCTACTTCCGCAAGCGCCACCTCTACCTGAACGCAGCCACGGGCCTGGCGTTCGACCAGGTGACGGGCATCCGGGTGGGCCAGTTCGCCTTCAACAACCGCATCAATGTCAGCATGTACGACTTCGACAGCACGACCGACTCGTCGAATGCGAAGCGCCTGCTGTACGACCTCTACACCACGAAGGGTGACGGCGGCACGCCGACGCGGCCTTCGCTGGAGTTTGCGGGTAAGCAGTTCCAGCGGACCGACACCGCCGCACCGATCAACGCCAATTGCCAGTACAACGGCGCGTTCGTCATCACCGACGGTTTCGCCAACAACGAGACAGCCTCGAATACGTACGGCAATGCCGACGCCAGTTCGAGCAACCGGTTCACGATTCCTTACGACCCGACCAACCCCAATCTGCGGCTCACGACCGACACCAACCCGGCCGGCAACATCCCTCCGCCCACGGTGGCGCCGCCCGCGGTGACCGTGACGCCCACGGCTCCGTACCCGGACAAGTGGTCGGAGACGCTCGGTGACATCGCGATGTACTACTACTCGAACAATCTGCGCCCCGACCGCACGGCCCGCCAGGTGCCGATCGACGGAAACGACACCGCGCCCGACGCGGATCGCCAGGACTATCTCCACATGGCGACCTACGCGCTCGGCCTTGGGGTGCAGGGTTTCATCTTCAATCGCAAGGACACCACGGCGCTGGTCAACAGCAACACCAATCCGTACACGTACCCACCCGACTGGAACGCCAACGGCAACCCCACCACCCAGGTGCGAAGCCCTGCCGCGGTGGACGAGCTGTGGCACGCCACCATCAACGGTCGTGGCAGCATGCTCTCGGCCAGTTCCCCCGAACAGGCGCGCAACGGTGTGGTGGACATCGTGAACAACGTGGGCGCCAAGGGCGGTGCGGGTGCGGCGGTCTCCGTGGCCAACCCGAACCTCACCCCGGGAGACAACTACGCCTACGCCTCGAGCTACAACTCCGGCTCGTGGTCGGGCGACATCAACAAGTTCGCGATCGACCTCACCACCGGCTTCCAGGGCACGGTGCCGATCTGGAATCCTTCACCCCAGAAGCAGCTCGCCAACCGCGAAACCAGCGCGGCCGACACGCGCAAGCGCGTCATCTTCACCTACGACGGGACCACGGGGCAGCCGTTCCAGTGGGCCAACCTCTCGACCGCCCAGCAGACGGCCCTCAACAACGACCAGGACATCCTCGGCTTCCTGCGCGGCAACCGCGAGAAGGAAGTGGAGAAGTTCCGCTCGCGCGGCCCGCGCCCGGACCAGTCCACGTCGCCGCCGGCGTACCTCAACGGCGTCACGCCGGACAACATCTCGGTCCTGGGCAGTATCATCAACGCGGAACCGGTCGTGGTCGGCGCGCCCCTCCTGCGCTACTTCGACCAGGGCTACTTCACGTTCCGCACCAACAACGCGGGCCGCAACACCGTGGTGTACCAGGGCGCCAACGACGGCATGCTGCACGCCTTCGACGGCGGTTCCGGCGCGGAGAACTGGGCCTACGTCCCGTCGTTCGTGTACGGCAACCTCAGGAACCTCTCCGATCGGAACACGTTCACCCACAAGTACATGGTGGACGGCACGCCGACGTACAACGACGTCGACCTGAGCTTCACCAACCCGGTTCCCACGGGCACCTACACCGACAACTGGAAGACCCTCCTGGTGGGCAGCCTGCGCAAGGGCGGCTTCGGCTACTACGCGCTCGACATCACGGCGGCCGGCACCGGCACCGAGACCACCCAGAAGGCGCGCGTGCTGTGGGAGTTCCCGAACGCTAGCACCCCGGCAGCCGATCGGTTGAACGTCGGTTACACCTTCGGCCGACCGGTGATCGTGAAGACGCGCGCCGCCGGCTGGGTCGTGGTCGTGTCCTCGGGTTACAACAACGGCACCAACACCGGCGACAGCGGCGGCGACGGCCAGGGCCGCATCTGGATCCTGAATGCCGCCACCGGGGCGATCATCAGCTCCATCTCCACCGGCGTCGGAACCACGACGACGCCGAGCGGCCTGGCACACATGTCCGCCTTCGTGGAGCGTCCCGACGTGGATGCGCTGGTGGAAGCCGTCTACGCCGGCGATCTGCTGGGCAACCTCTGGCGCTTCGACCTGTCGGGCACCACCACGACGTCCTGGTCGGTCACGCGGATCACCACCCTGGTGGATGCCTCCGGCAACATCCAGCCCATCACGACGGAACCCGAACTGGGCATCGTCAACCGCAAACGCGTGATCTACGTCGGCACCGGTCAGTACCTCGGCGACTCCGACATCCCCGGCGCGACGAGCGCGAACGCCTACGCCACGCGCAGGATGACCTTCTACGGGATCCGTGACGACCTCACCACGCCCACCTTCCCCAATCCGATCATCTCGTCGCTGCGTGCCAGCCTTGTGGCGCAGACCATGACGAAGAACGCGTCCGCGGGCACGGCGACGGTGTCGAACAACGCGGTGGACTTCGGCACGCAGGCCGGGTGGTACCTGGACTTCGCCGATGCCGGTGAACGTTCGGTCACCAACCCGGTGCTCTCGGGCGGCGTGCTGTCGTTCACCACCAACATCCCGAACCAGACCGACCCGTGCATTCCCGGTGGTTCGTCCTGGGTGTGGTTCCTCGACTACTCCACCGGGGGCAAGGTGGTGAATTCGTCGAGCGCCTCAGGTCAGTCCATGGGCAATGTGCTGTCATCCCGCGTGGTGCTGGTGCGGCTGCCGAACGGCGACATCATCGGTCTGGTGCGCGGCTCCGACACCATCACGCGTCGGGTCGACCCGCCGAACAACATCGACACCACCACCGGGCGCCGCATGTCGTGGCGCGAACTGGTGCAGTAAACGCGTCGGGTTCAGTCGAAAAAAAGCCCCGGGACCTCCCGGGGCTTTTTCATGGTGCGGCTCGCACCCGTCAGACCGCCGACAGCGCCTTCGGAATCGGGAAGGTCACGTCTTCCACGATGCCCGACACCTCCTCGACCTCGGTGGCACCGAAGGACTTGAGGCGCGCGATCACGTCCTGCACGAGCACCTCCGGGGCCGATGCCCCTGCGGTGACCCCGATCCGCTGCTTGCCGGCAAGCCAGGCAGGATCGAGCTCGGCAGCATTGTCGACCATGTACGAGACCACGCCCGCGTTCGCCGCAACCTCGCGCAGGCGATTGGAGTTGGAACTGTTGGGAGAGCCGACGACGATCACGACGTCGCTCAGGCGCGCCACCGCCTTCACCGCATCCTGGCGGTTCTGCGTCGCATAGCAGATGTCGTCCCTCTTCGGGCCGACCACCTTGGGGAAGCGACGTTTCAGAGCGTCCATGACCGCTCGCGCATCGTCCACCGACAGCGTGGTCTGTGTGACGAAGGCGAGGTTGTCCGGATCGCGAACCGTGATCTGGTCCACATCCGCCGGCGTCTCCACCAGGTACATGCCGTCGCGCGACTGACCCATGGTTCCCTCCACCTCGGGATGCCCGCGGTGGCCGATCATCACGATCTCGCGGCCCTGCTCACGCATCCGGGCGACTTCGACGTGCACCTTGGTCACGAGCGGACAGGTGGCATCGAACACCTGCAGGCCGCGCTCTTCCGCCTCCTTGCGGACAGTGCGCGACACGCCGTGGGCGCTGAACACGACCGTGGCACCGCGTGGAACATCGTCCAGTGACTCGACGAACACCGCACCCTTGCGGCGCAGGTCGGCGACGACGAACTTGTTGTGCACGACCTCGTGCCGCACGTAGATGGGCGCGCCGTGCAGCTGCAACGCGCGCTCGACGATCTCGATGGCGCGGTCGACACCGGCACAGAAACCGCGGGGATTCGCCAGCAGGACTTTCATGGGGACTGCTCCCGGATGATGCGTTGGCAACTCAGCTTCCGTCCGCCGCACGCCGCCGCCCACGCCGGTCGAAGAAGCTCTCCCAGATGAGCACCGCCGCGCCGCAGAAGATCGACGAATCGGCGAGATTGAACGCAGGCCAATAGTACTGCGCCACGTGGAAGTGCAGGAAATCCACCACGGCGCCGAAGACGACGCGGTCGACCAGATTGCCGACCGCACCGCCGAGGATCAGGGTAAGCGCCAGGCAGAACAGCGGCTTGTCGCGATGCCTCACGATCAGGAAGCTGACAAACGCCGAGGCCGCGAGCGCGATGGTGATGAAGAAGCCGCGCTGCCAGCCGGAAGCCTCCGACAGGAAGCTGAACGCCGCCCCGGGGTTGAACACCAGGACCAGGTCGAAGAACGACGTGACCGTTCGCGACTCGCCGGGTATGAACTCCCGCCGCATGGCGAACTTCGAGAGCTGGTCGAGGCCGACGACGAGCGCAGCCAGCGCGAACCACCGCAGGGTTGACTTAAGCGTGGGCACGCGGCTCCCCGGCACCGAACAGATTGGCCGTGCAACGACCGCACAGCTCGGGATGCGCAGCATCGCGGCCGACGTCGGCGCGCCAGTGCCAGCAACGTCCGCACTTGGCATTCGCGGCGGCGTTCACGCGGACGTACTCCTGGTCCGCCGCATCCACTTTCGTGAGCGTAGCCTGCGAGGTGATCAGCACGAAGCGCAGATCGTCCTCGAGGGTGGCGAGAGCGTCGTGGCGGGCACCATGCAGCGCGAGTTCCACCTCCGCCTGCAACGACGAGCCGATCGCGCCGGACGCGCGGACCTCTTCCAGCTCCTTCTGCACCCACGCACGCGCTTCGCGGATCACGTTCCACTTGTCGACGAGCGCCGCTTCACCGGTCTGGGGCGGCAACTCGTACCAGGTGTGCAGCAGCAAGCTATCGTCACTCTTGCCGGTGAACACGGCCCACGCCTCTTCCGCGGTGAAGGACAGGATCGGGGTCATCCACGTGAGGACACTCTGGGTGATGTGCCACAGGGCGCTCTGCGCCGAGCGGCGCGCCTCACCGGCGGCCGCCGTCGTATAGAGGCGGTCCTTCAGGATATCGAGATAGAAGCCGCCCAGTTCCTCGGAACAGAAGGTCTGGAGCCGCTGTACCACCACGTGGAACTCGTAGCGATCGTACGCAGCGACGATCTCGGCCTGCACCGCCCGCGTGAACGCGAGCGCGTAGCGGTCGATCTCGATCCACTCCTCCGGCGGCAGCAGATCGCGTTTGGCATCGAAGTCGGATACGTTGGCGAGCAGGAACCGCAGCGTATTGCGGATGCGCCGGTAGCTCTCCACCACGCGCTTCAGGATCTCGTTCGAGAGCGAGATCTCGCCCGAGTAGTCGCTCGAGGCCACCCACAGGCGCAGGATCTCGGCCCCGAGCGTGCCCGAAACCTCCTGCGGGTCGATCCCGTTGCCGGCCGACTTGCTCATCTTGCGGCCCTTCTCATCCACCAGGAAGCCGTGGGTGAGCAGCTGCCGGTAGGGAGCGCGGCCGTCGATCGCGCAGCCGGTCAGCAGCGAGGACTGGAACCAGCCACGGTGCTGGTCCGATCCTTCCAGATACAGATCGGCCGGCTTCGCGAGATGGCTGCGGCGCTCCAGCACGCTGACGTGCGTGGTGCCGGAGTCGAACCAAACGTCGAGCGTGTCGGGAACCTTCACGTAATCCTTCGCTTCCGCGCCGAGCAGTTCGGCCGCATCGAGAGCGAACCAGGCTTCGATGCCGCCCTGCTCCACCCGTTGCGCCACCTGCTCCATCAGTTCGAGCGTGTGCGGATGGGGCTCACCGGTTTCTCGATGCACGAACAGCGACATCGGCACGCCCCAGCTGCGCTGCCGCGACACGCACCAGTCGGGCCGCCCCTGGATCATCGCTTCGAGGCGCGCACGGCCCCACTGCGGAAAGAACTCCGTGGCGTCCACCGCCTGCTGCGCCGACTGACGCAAGGTGCGGCCGTCGGGTCCGTGGTACTCCATGCCGATGAACCACTGGTGCGTCGCGCGGAAGATCACCGGCGTCTTGTGGCGCCAGCAATGCGGATAGCTGTGGCGATAGGCCTCGTTGTGCAGGAGCAGCGTCTTTTCCTCGAGCACTGCGATCACATCGGCGTTGCCTTCCCAGACGGTCTTGCCGCCCACCAGGCCGATGCTCTCCTTGAAGCGTCCATCGGGGCCCACCGGATTGTCCACGGGCAGCCCGTACTTCTGGCCGACCGCGAAGTCCTCCACGCCGTGCGCCGGCGCGGTGTGCACGAGACCAGTGCCGGCATCGAGCGTCACGTGATCGCCCAGCACGATCGGCACGCGGCGCGCCTGGAACGGATGCCAGACCTCGAGCTTCTCCAGCTTCTCGCCCTTGACGGTACCGACCACCTTCCATTGCTCGATGCCGTAGCGCTTCATACAGGCCTCGACCAGCTCGGCCGCGAGCAGCAGGAAGTACTTCGGCCCTTCCACCAGGGCGTAGTCCAGCTCCGGATGCACCGAGATCGCCTGGTTCGCCGGCAGCGTCCACGGCGTGGTAGTCCAGATCACGGCGTACGACGGCATCTGCAGATGGCTGAAGCCGAACGGGCGCGCCAGTTCCTGCGCATCCTTCGCGGGAAACGCGACATCGATGGCCGGCGAGACGCGATCTTCGTACTCCACTTCCGCTTCCGCGAGCGACGAGCGGCAGTCGAGGCACCAGTGCACCGGCTTCGCACCCTGGTACAGGTAGCCGCGCGCGTAGATGCGCGCGAGCGAGCGAATGATGTCCGCCTCGGCCTTGTACGCCATGGTGAGGTAGGGATCGTCCCAATCGCCGAGCACGCCCAGACGCACGAAGTCCTTCTTCTGGCGCTCCACCTGGGAGGCTGCGAATTCGCGGCACAACTTGCGGAACGCGTTGGGCTCGAGGCCCTTGCCGTGCTTCTTCTCGATCTGGTGTTCGATGGGCAGGCCGTGACAATCCCAGCCCGGCACGTAAGGCGCATCGAAGCCGGCGAGCGTGCGGCTCTTGACGATGATGTCCTTCAGCACCTTGTTGACGGCGTGCCCCATGTGGATGTCGCCGTTCGCATAGGGCGGGCCGTCGTGCAGGATGAACTTCGGACGGCCGGCCGCGTGTTCACGGATGCGCTGATAGAGCTTCCGCTCCTGCCATTGCGCGACCCAGCCGGGTTCGCGCTTCGCGAGGTCGCCACGCATGGGAAACGGCGTGTCGGGGAGATTGAGGGTGCTCTTGTAGTCGGCCATAGTGGGATGAACGACGGCGTCAGGCGCCGGCTCTGCTGCGAAAGAAATCCTGCGTGGCGCGCACGTCGCGCGCGATCTGTGCCTTGAGGAGGTCCAGGGTCGGATACTTCTCCTCGTCCCGCAGCTTGCACAGGAAATCGAGGCGGACGCGGCGCCCGTAGATGTCGCGGTCGAAGTCGAACAGGAACACCTCGAGCGTCGGCCGGTTGGTGTCGCTCACCGTGGGACGCACGCCAAGACTGGCGGCACCGCGGACCGGAAGATCGCCCAGACCGTGGGCCTCCACCGCGAAGATGCCCTTGAGCGGCGGCCGATTCAAGGTCATGTGGATGTTGGCTGTGGGAAAGCCGAGCTGGCGGCCGAGCTTGTCGCCGCCGACGACGCGCCCGGTGATGCCGTAGGGGCGGCCGAGCAATCGGCGGGCGATCTCGAGATCGCCCGCCGCCAGCGCATCGCGCACCGCCGTGCTCGACGCGCGCTCGCCGTCGACCAGGATGGTATCCATCCGGTCGATCTCCATGCCGGATTCGGGCGCGAGCCGCTGCAGCAAGGCGACGTCGCCGGCACGTCGGGCACCGAACCTGAAATCGTCACCCACCAGCAGCCAGCGCACACCGAGGCGCCGCACCAGCACGTCGCGCACGAACTCCTCCGGCGCCTGACCGGCGAAGCGCTCGCTGAAACGGCACACGTAAACACGATCCACGCCCAGGGCTGCGAGCTGCTCCACCTTGTCCCGCAGCGGCGTCAGCCGCGCCGGCGCCTGGGCCGGGGTGAAGAATTCGCGCGGATGCGGCTCGAAGGTCATCACACATGCCGGCAGTCCGCGCTCGGCCGCAGCGGCCTCGAGTCGAGCCACCATGGCCTGGTGGCCACGGTGCACGCCGTCGAAGTTGCCGATGGTGAGGGCGATGCCGCCTTCGGCACGGGAGGGAAAGGTGCGGTAGATGCGCATCCGGGAGCCGCGGCTGTCCTGCAGTGCGCAGGGTGCTGAAAAGACGCGGATTGTATCGGCTGGGCGGCTAACCGGTCCACGCGACCGGTTACGCGGCGAGCTTCTGGAAGTCCTTCAGCCGGAACCCGAAGACCCACAGGGCTGCGAAATAGACCACCGTACCAAGCACGACCACCCCCGCAAGGCGGCCCGCTCGCAGCCAGACGCTGCCCGAGACCCAGGATGCGTCCGGACCGGCGGCGAACCACAGAACCCCGCCCATGACCACCAAGGCACCGGCCAGGCGCAAGAAGAACCGCGACCAGCCGCCCGCCGGATTGAAGATCTGCCGCCGCCGCAGCGTCCGGTACAGGAGGAAGGCATTCAGGCAGGCACCAAGGCCGATCGCCAGTGCCAGACCGCCGTGCCCGAGCGGCCGGTAGAACGCCAGGTTCATGAGCTGGGTCGCCGCCAGTGTCACGATGCCGATCTTCACGGGGGTGCGGATGTCCTGCCGGGCGTAGAAGCCCGGGGCGAGCACCTTCACCAGGATCAGTCCGATTAGCCCGGCGCTGTAGGCTACGAGCGCCCGTCGCGTCATTTCCACGTCGTGAGCCTGGAAGGCGCCGTGCTGGAACAGCGTCGCGATCAGGGGCACCGCCAGGATCGCCATGGCGAGAGCCGCCGGTGCAGCCAGCAACAGCGTGAGGCGCAGCCCCCAGTCAAGCAACTTCGAGAATTCCTCGCTGCCGCCGGTCGAGTGGCTCTTTGCGAGGCTCGGCAGCAGGATCGTCCCCAGCGCCACCCCGAGGATGCCGGTCGGAAATTCCATGAGGCGGTCGGCGTAGTACAGCCAGGAAACGCTGCCGGTTACCAGGAACGACGCGAAGATCCCGTTGATCACCAGCGAAATCTGGCCGATGGACACACCGAAGATGGCCGGCCCCATCTGCCGCAGCACTCGCCGTACGCCCTCGTCGCGAAAGTCGAGGCGGATCCGCGGCAGCATCCCCAACCGCGCGACGAACGGGAGCTGAAATCCGAGTTGCAGGACGCCGCCCAGGAACACCGCCCAGGCGAGGCCCATGACCGGCGGATCGAAGTACGGCAGCAGGAACAGCGCGAAGACGATGAACGCGACGTTCAGCAGCGCCGGCGTGAACGCCGGGATGGAGAAGCGGCTCCACGTGTTGAGGATCGCCCCCACCAGCGACGTGAGCGAGATGAAGAAGATGTAGGGGAACGTGATGCGCAGCAGGTCGACCGTCGTGTCGAACTTCTGCGGGCTCGCCACGAATCCGGGCGCCGTGACGTAGACGATCAGCGGGGCAGCGATGATCCCTATCACCGTAACTGCCAGCAGCGCCAGCGCCAGCAGCGTGGCCACGTGGTCGACCAGGTCGCGGGTAGCGCCGTCGCCCCGACGATTGCGGTATTCGGCCAGGATCGGCACGAACGCCTGCGAGAACGCCCCTTCCGCGAAGATCCGCCGCAGCAGGTTGGGCAGCTTGAAAGCGACGAAGAAGGCGTCGGTGGCGATGCCGGCGCCGAAGGCCCGGGCGATGACCGCATCCCGGATGAAGCCCAGGATCCGGGACAGGAACGTCATGCTGCTGACCGTGGCCAGCGCCTTGAGGAGATTCAACGAAGTGGGGTCGGGAGAAAACCGGGCGCCGGCCCGTCCGGGCACGCCCCGCGAGCTTGCGCAGGGGCGTTAAGTTCGCGTATTATCGCGCCCTTTTCCAGTTTCCCCCAAGGAACCGATCCGCATGGCCAACACCGTACAAGCCCGGAAGCGCGCCCGCCAGGCTGAAATCCGGCGCCAGCAGAACGCCGGTCTGCATTCCGAACTGCGCACCGCCGTCAAGAAGATCCGCAAGGCGATCAAGGCCGGCGACAAGGCTGCCGCCCGCACCGTCTTCACCGAGAGCCAGTCGACCATCGACTCGATCACGGGCAAGGGCATCATCCACCGCAACGCCGCCTCCCGGACCAAGAGCCGTCTGGCCGCAGCGATCAAGGCGATGGCCTGACCGGAAGTACCCTGAATTCGAAGAACGCCGCCGAGGGGCAACCCCGGCGGCGTTTTTCATTCGGAACAGGCGCAATCGCCCCCCGGACACTTCACCGTCCGGACGGCCTCTACAGGCTTCACGGCCAATCTCGGCGAGACCCCGTCTCCCCGGCCTGAACCCTTTGTACCATCGCGATTTCTTGCTTGCACCCTGGACTGGAATCGGGACAATATCCCCCTCGCAGCGACCCGGCACGGCGGCGAAGGAGCCCGCCGTGTTGTCTTTTTGGAGGCTCGAACAGCCCATGCATCTGATGAACACGTATGGCCGCCTGCCCGTGGCCTTCACCCACGGCGAAGGGGTCTGGGTCTGGGACACCGAAGGACGGAAATACCTCGACGCCCTGTCCGGCATCGCCGTGACCGGCCTGGGCCATGCCCACCCGCGCGTCGTGAGCGCCATCGCCGAGCAGGCCGGCCGCATGATCCACGCCTCCAACCTGTACCGCATTCCCGAGCAGGAGCGCCTGGCCGACAAGCTGACGGCGGTTTCGGGTATGGATCGCGTGTTCCTGTGCAATTCCGGCTGCGAGGCCAACGAAGCCGCCATCAAGCTCGCTCGCCTGCACGGCCACCAGAAGGGCATCGAGCAGCCGGTGATCGTCGTGATGGAGAAGGCCTTCCATGGCCGCACCCTCGCCACCTTGTCCGCCACCGGTAGCCGCAAGGTGCAAGCGGGCTTCGAACCGCTGCTGACCGGCTTCTCGCGCGTGCCCTACGGCGACCGCGAAGCGATCGAGCACGTCGCCGCCAACAACCGCAGCGTGGTCGCCGTCCTGGTGGAGCCGATCCAGGGCGAAGGTGGTGTCAACGTGCCGGACGAGACTTACCTCGCCTTCCTGCGCGAGGCCTGCGATCGCCATGGCTGGTTGCTGATGTTCGACGAGGTACAGACCGGCATGGGCCGGACCGGGAAGTGGTTCGCGTTCCAGCACACCGGCATCGCGCCCGACGTGATGACGCTCGCGAAGGGTCTGGGTAACGGCGTCCCCATCGGGGCGTGCCTCGCCCGCGGTACCGCGGCCGACGTGTTCAGTCCGGGCAAGCACGGCTCCACGTTCGGCGGCAATCCGCTCTGCTGCGCAGCGTCGCTGGCGACGCTCGAAGCGATCGAGGCCGAGGGCCTGATGGAGAACGCGTCGCGCATCGGCGGCCTAATCCGCGCCGAGCTTTCACAACGGCTCGCCGGAGAAGCCGGTGTGAAGCAGATCCGCGGCAAGGGCCTCATGATCGGCATCGAGCTCGACCGCCCCTGCGGCGACCTGGTGAAGCGCGGCCTCGAGGCCGGCCTGCTCATCAACGTGACCGCCGACACCGTGGTGCGCCTGCTGCCCCCGCTCATCCTCCGCAACGGCGAAGCGCAGATGCTGGTCGAGCGCCTCGCCGAACTCATCCGTTCCTTCCTGCACATCGAGACCCCCGCGACGGTCGCCGGCTGAGGCGACCGTCGTATCCGCACCGCCATGCGGCCCCTGAAGCACTTCCTCCAGTTCAAGGATCTGTCGCTCGACGAGTTCGAGCACCTGTTCGCGCGCACCCGCTGGATCAAGGAGCGGTTCAAGAGCTACCAGCAGTACTGGCCGCTGGTGGATCGGACGCTGGTCATGATCTTCGAGAAGGCCTCGACCCGGACCCGCCTGTCGTTCGAAGCCGGCATGCAGCAACTGGGCGGCGCGGCGATCTACCTCAACACCCGCGACTCGCAGCTCGGTCGCGGCGAGCCCGTGGAAGATGCCGCACAGGTCATCTCGCGCATGTGCGACGCGGTGATGATCCGCACCTTCGAGCAGGAGATCATCGAGCGCTTCGCTGCCCACTCGCGCGTGCCGGTGATCAACGGCCTCACCAACGAGTACCATCCCTGCCAGATCATGGCGGACATCTTCACCTTCATCGAACATCGCGGCTCGATCAAGGGCAAGACCGTGGCGTGGATCGGGGACTCCAACAACGTGTGCAACACGTGGCTGCAGGCCGCGGAGGTGTTCGATTTCAACGTGCACGTTTCGACGCCGCCCGGCTACGAGGTGGAATCGGAGCGCGCGGGCCTGTACGGTGCCGACCACTACGAGCAGTTCCGCGACCCGATGGATGCCGTGCGCGGCGCCGACCTGGTCACCACCGACGTCTGGACCAGCATGGGGTTCGAAGCCCAGAACGAGCAGCGCTGCCGTGACTTCCAGGACTGGCAGGTGGATGCGGAGATGATGCGGGTCGCCAGGTCGGACGCGCTGTTCATGCACTGCCTGCCGGCCCATCGCGGCGAGGAGGTAGCGAAGGACGTCATCGACGGGCCGCACAGTGTCGTCTGGGATGAAGCAGAGAATAGGATGCACACGCAGAAAGCGCTCCTGGAGTACCTGCTCCTCGGGCGCGTCGAAGGCTAGTCCCAGAGGCGGCCCGAGCCGCCCTTCAACCTCAGGGCAGGACCAACCAATCCGGAGCTTTTCGCCATGACCAAGTTCATCGCAGCGCTGCTGACAGCGTTCCTGACCACCGGTTTCGCCCATGCGGCTGACGACGATGCCAAGTTCATCAAGGACCAGAACGGCTGCAAGGTGGTCAATCCCAACCCGCGCGCCGAGGAAACCATCACCTGGACCGGCAAGTGCGGGTCCGACGGCTACACCCAGGGCTCGGGCGTGCTGCAGTGGTACCAGTCCGGCATCGCCGACGAGAAGTACGAAGGCGAGATGAGCCACGGCTACGCCGAGGGCAAGGGCGTGCAGACCATGATCGACGGCGGCCGCTACGAGGGCGAGTTCAAGGAAAGCCGCCAGCACGGCGAGGGCACCTACTACGGCCCCGACGGCTCCGTCTTCAAGGGCAGCTGGAAGGACGGCAAGCCCCACGGCCCCGGCGTGCTGCGTACGCCCGAGGGCAAGGTCATCCGCGGCGAATGGGAAAACGGCACGTTCAAGGGCGGCGACACCGACCGCGAGGGCGACCCGAACCGCACCTGAAGCACATCACACAAACCACAACGTCACGAGGCAACATGGCAAGCGGCATCAAGAAGGTGGTACTCGCCTATTCGGGCGGACTCGACACGTCGGTCATCCTGAAATGGCTGCAGGACGTCTATCAGTGCGAGGTGGTCACCTTCACGGCCGACATCGGCCAGGGCGAGGAACTGGAGCCGGCGCGCAAGAAGGCGCTGCAGCTCGGCATCAAGAAGCAGAACATCTTCATCGAGGACCTGCGCGAGGAATTCGTGCGCGACTTCGTCTTCCCGATGTTCCGTGCCAACACCGTCTACGAAGGCGAGTATCTGCTCGGGACTTCCATCGCACGGCCGCTGATCGCCAAGAACATGGTGGAGGTGGCGAAGAAGGTGGGGGCCGACGCCATCTCCCACGGCGCCACGGGCAAGGGGAACGACCAGGTCCGGTTCGAACTGGGGGCCTATGCGCTGATGCCGAACGTGAAGATCATCGCGCCCTGGCGTGAATGGGATCTGCTCTCGCGCGAGAAGCTGCTCGCCTACGCCGACAAGCACGGCATCCCGGTCGACTTCAAGAAGCGCAAGGGCGGTGGCGCGCCCTACTCCATGGATGCCAACCTGCTGCACATCAGCTACGAAGGCGGCATCCTCGAGGATCCGGACTTCGCCCCCGAAGATTCCATGTGGCGCATCACGGTCTCGCCCGAAAAGGCGCCCAACAAGCCCCAGGTGATCGAGCTCGAGTACAAGGCCGGCGACATCGTCGCGATCGACGGCAAGAAGCTCTCCCCCGCCGGGGTGCTGACCACCTTGAACGCGCTGGGCGGCAAGCACGGCATCGGGCGGCTCGACATGGTGGAGAACCGCTATGTAGGCATGAAGTCGCGCGGCTGCTACGAAACCCCGGGCGGCACCATCATGCTGAAGGGCCACCGCGCCATGGAGTCCATCACCATGGACCGCGAGGTGCTGGCGCTCAAGGACGACCTGATGCCGCGCTACGCGCGCATGATCTACAACGGCTACTGGTTCAGCCCCGAGCGCAAGCTGCTGCAGGGCCTGATCGACGCGTCCCAGGCCACGGTCAACGGCACCGTCCGGCTCAAGCTCTACAAGGGCACGATCATGTGTGTGGGCCGCACGTCGAAATCCGATTCGCTGTTCGACGCGCGCATCTCCACGTTCGACGACGACAAGGGCGCCTACAACCAGGCCGACGCCGGCGGATTCATCAAACTGAACGCGCTGCGCATGCGCATCGCCGCCAACCGGACGAAGCGCAAACGCCAATGACCACCATCGCCGTCGTACGCAAGGGCGGTATCGCCGCGATCGCCGCGGACACGCTGACCAAATGGGGCTCGGCCAAGGAGTCGGCCGAGTACGTGGTCAATCACGAGAAGATCTTCCCGCTCGCCAACGGCTTCATCGCCGTCACGGGGGATGCCGTGTTCAAGCACATCGTCCGCGACTACTTCGGCGCCCAGGAAGGCGCGCCGAAGCTCGACAATGTGGCCAACATCTTCCGCACCTGGAACCGGCTGCACGCCGACTTCAAGGAGCGCTACTTCCTGCAGCCCGAGGAGGAGAAGGAAGACGCCGTCGAGTCCACACGGGTCGACGTGCTGCTCGCGAATCCGCACGGCATCTTCGGCGTGTCGGGTCAGCGGACGGTGCAGGAATTCTCCAAGTTCTACGCCTACGGCAGCGGCAGCGACTACGCGCTCGGGGCCCTCTATTCAGTCTATGATCGTCCCGACATGGACGCCGAGGCGGTGGCGCGGCATGCCATCGCCGCGGCGATCGAGTTCGACGACGGAACCGGCGGCCCGATCCAGTCCCATACGGTCGCCCTGCTGCGTTCCTGATCGCGTTTCGGGAGAATCGCGATGCCCAGCTTCGACATCGTCTCGGAAGTGAACCAGGTCGAGGTCCACAACGCCGTCGACCAGTGCAACAAGGAAGTCTCGACCCGCTTCGACTTCAAGGGTTCGGACGCGCGCGTGGAAATGGCCGAGAAGGTCCTGACCGCCTACGCGGACGACGAGTTCAAGCTGGGGCAGGTGCGGGACATCCTCACCACGAAGCTCGCCAAGCGCAACGTGGACGTGCGCTGCCTCGACATCGGCAAGCCGGAGAAGATCTCCGGCAACAAGGTGAAGCAGGTGGTCACCGTGAAGACCGGCATCGAGACCACGCTCGCCAAGAAGATCGTGCAGACCATCAAGGACAGCAAGCTGAAGGTGCAGGCGAGCATCCAGGGCGACAGCGTGCGTGTGTCGGGAGCGAAGAAAGACACGCTCCAGGATGCGATCGCGCTGGTGCGGAAGTCGGTGACGGACTTTCCGGTGCAGTTCCAGAATTTCCGGGACTAGCGTTTCGACACGGGGGCGCAAAGAACCCGAAAGGCTCTCACCGCGAAGGACGCGAAGGAAATCGGGCTTTCGCTGCAACCCCAGGGAGAGGGCACCCGGTAAGGGGTTTCCTTCGCTTACCTTCGCGGTAAACGCGCTTGGGTCTTCTCACCCTCAACGCGACATCGCAACTCAGCGCTTTAACCCCTCGATCCACCGATCGTAGAGCCGCTCGGCCACAGCATGCAGGGCGTCGAGTTTGCGCTCCGCATTCGCCTTCATCTCCGGCTCGGTCTGCACGGAAGGTCCGCGGTTCGCCGCGATCTCCTCCTGCCCGTCGCGGCACCAGTTGTCGATCATCTGCTCGGTCATCTCGACGTGGCATTGCATGCCCAGATGCGGACCGATCGCGAACCCCTGATTCGAGCAATAGGGGCTCGACATCAGCCGCGTGGCGTTCGGCGGCAGCGAGAAGGTCTCGCCGTGCCATTGAAAGGTTTCGAAGGCACGGATGTCGCCGAACCACTTTCTCGCCACCGGGTTGTCATCGACCAGGACTTCGCCCCAGCCGATCTCCTTCTTCGGGTTGCGCGTGACCACGCCGCCCAGCGCCTTGGAGATCAGCTGACCGCCCAGGCAATGGCCCAGGGTGGGCACGTTCTCGGCCGCAGCCTGCCGGATCAGCTCGAGCACCTTCGGAATCCACGGCAGATCGTCATTGACGCTCATGGGGCCACCCATGAAGACCAGCCCCGCGTATTGTCCCGGCGACGAGGGCACCGCCTCGCCGGCATCCAGGGCGATCAGTTTCCACGGTACGCTTCGTGCGTCGAGATAGGTACCGAAGTACCCAGGGCCTTCAGTGGGAGAGTGGCGGAAGATGGCGACTGGCTTCATTCCTCGGCTTTCGTCAGGGTCGGTGGCAGCGCGTCATGGTATTTCATGGGCCGTACTGTGGCTATTGATGACGCTGCCCGCCCATGCCCTCGACGTCAGCGTCGTGGGCCTCACCAACGGCAAGGCCATCATCACGGTGAACGGCGGCCGCCCGAAGACGCTTTCCGTCGGCGATGTCGGCCCGGAAGGCGTGAAGCTGATCAGCGCTACGTCCGAGTCCGCAGTGCTGGAGATCGAAGGCAAGCGCCGCACGGTCGGCATGGGCCAGGGCATCACCACCAACTTCGAGAACACGGGTCGCTCGAAGGTGGTGCTCACCGCAGATGGAACTGGTCACTACCTCACCAGCGGCAGCATCAACGGCGGGCAGGTACAGTTCCTGGTGGACACGGGCGCCACCATGGTCTCGCTCGGGACGTCGGACGCCCGCCGGCTCGGCATCGAATATCTGAAGGGTCAGCGCGGCACCAGCAGCACGGCCAACGGTGTGGCCGTCGTCTATCACGTGAAGCTGGATTCGGTGCGAGTCGGTTCGATCACGCTGAGGAACGTGGACGGCGTCGTGCACGAGAATTCCGACATGCCGTTCGCGTTGCTCGGCATGAGCTTCCTCGGCCGGCTGGACCTGCGGCACGAGGGGCAGACGCTGACGATGATGCAGAGGTACTAAGCCCCCATCCCGGCTCCCCATCCCAACGTTCCCCCATCTACGATGGGGGAAGGGGTGTACATCTCTCCCTCCGGGGGGTGTACGTCCCCTCCCCCAGCTCGCTGGGGGAGGGTTAGGGTGGGGGCAGCCTTACTTCGGCTTCCGCTTGTCCCGCTCGATCAGCGCATACGCGCTGTGGTTGTGGATCGACTCGAAGTTCTCCGACTCGACCACGTAGGCGACGATCCGGTCGTCCTTGTTGAGTGCTGTGGCCACATCGCGCACCATGTCTTCCACGAACTTGGGATTGTCGTAGGCGCGCTCGGTCACATACTTTTCGTCGGGGCGCTTCAGCAGTCCGTAGAGTTCGCAGGATGCCTGCTCTTCCGCCACGCGCACCAGGTCCTCGATCCACACGAAGCCTTCGGTCTCGGCGGTGATGGTCACGTGCGAGCGTTGGTTGTGCGCGCCGTAGTCGGAGATCTTCTTCGAGCATGGGCACAGGCTCGTCACCGGCACCACCACCTTCATGATCTGGCGATAGCCGTCGCGGCCCACTTCACCGATGATCGAGACCTCGTAGTCGAGCAGGCTCTTCACGCCCGACACAGGGGCCGACTTGTTGATGAAGTACGGGAACGTCATCTCGATGTGGCCGGACTCGGCTTCGAGGCGCTGCACCATGTGGCGCAGCATGTCCTCGAAGGATTCGACCGAGATCTCGCCTTCGTGGCTGTTCAGGATCTCCACGAAACGCGACATGTGCGTGCCCTTGAAGTTGTGCGGCAGGTGCACGTACATGTTGAAGGTGGCGATGGTGTGCTGCACGCCGCTGCTGCGGTCGCGCACGCGGATCGGATGCCGGATCGACTTGATGCCGACCTTGTCGATGGCGAGCTGGCGCGTGTCGGCCGAGCTCTGCACGTCGGGTATGACGATCTTTTCCGGAGAGTTCATAGGGTTATTTCCTGGCAGTCCGCGACTCGGACCGATTATAGACCCCGCCCCTCCCGAAAACGTTTCGAGCTGTGATGCGGTCCCGACGTCAGCGGTGCAGGTAGGCCTGGATGGATTGGACGATGCCGACGCTGTCCAACCCGCATTGCTTCAGCAGCAGCGCGTGATCGCCGTGCTCGATGAAGCGGTCGGGCAGCCCCAGCTGCAGGACATGGCGCTCGATGCGCGCGCTTGCAAGGGCCTCCAGCACGCCCGATCCGGCACCGCCGTCGAGAGCGTTCTCCTCGACGGTGACGATCAGGTCGTGATCGGCCGCGATCTCGGCCACCAGGGCAGCGTCCAGGGGCTTCACGAAGCGCATGTTCACGACGGTGGCATCGAGCGTTTCGGCGGCTTCGAGCGCCGGCTTCAGCATCGAACCGAAGGCGAGCATCGCGACCCGCTGGCCGCGGCGCCGGACCTCGCCTTTCCCCACGGGCAAGGCGGTCATCCCGGCAACGGGCGTCACGCCGGGGCCGCTGCCCCGCGGATAGCGCACCGCCGTCGGCGTGTCGAGCGTGAACGCCGTGTAGAGCATCTGCCGGCACTCGTTCTCGTCACTCGGCACCATCACCGTCATGTTCGGCAGGCAGCGCAGGAACGAGAGATCGAACGCGCCGTGATGGGTCGGACCGTCCGCCCCCACCAGGCCGCCGCGATCGAGCGCGAACACGACCGGCAGGTTCTGGATGCACACATCGTGAATCAGCTGATCGTAGGCGCGCTGCAGGAAGGTCGAATAGATCGCCACGACGGGTTTCAGTCCCTCGCAGGCAAGCCCCGCCGCGAACGTGACCGCGTGCTGCTCCGCGATGCCCACGTCGAAGTAGCGCTCCGGATACTCCTGGGAGAACCGCACCAGCCCCGAGCCTTCGCGCATCGCCGGGGTGATGCCGATCAGGCGTGCATCCTGCGCGGCCATGTCGCACAGCCAGTCGCCGAAGATCTGGGTATAGGTGGGCTTGCCGCCGCTTTTCGCGAGGATGCCCACGGCCGGATCGAACTTGGACACGCCGTGATAGAGGATCGGATCGTCCTCCGCCGCGCCCATCCCCTTGCCCTTGCGCGTGACCACGTGCAGGAACTGCGGCCCCGAGAGCTTGCGGATGTTCGAGAGCGTCGACACCAGGGTGTCGATGTCGTGGCCGTCGATCGGCCCGATGTAGTTGAACCCGAACTCCTCGAACAGCGTGCCGCCGGTCACCATGCCCTTCACGTGCTCTTCGGCGCGCTTCGCGAGTTCCCACATGGGCGGCACGACGCCCAGCACCTTCTCGCTCGCCTTGCGCGCCGAGGTGTACAGGCGTCCCGAAAGCAGCCGCGCGAGATAGTTGTTGAGCGCGCCGACGTTCTCCGAGATCGACATGTCGTTGTCGTTCAGGATCACCAGCAGGTTGGCGTCCATGGCGCCGGCGTTGTTCAGCGCCTCGAACGCCATCCCCGCCGTCAGCGCACCGTCGCCGATCACCGCCACTGCACGCCGCGCTTCGCCAGCGAGCTTGGCGGCGACCGCCATGCCCAGTCCGGCGCTGATGGACGTGCTCGAATGGGCCGTCCCGAAGGTGTCGTAGGGACTCTCCTCGCGCCGCGGAAAACCGGCCACCCCGCCGAGCTGGCGCAGCGTGGACATGCGTTCGCGCCGACCCGTGAGGATCTTGTGGGCGTAGGTCTGGTGGCCCACATCCCATACGATGCGATCGCTCGGCGTGTCGAACACGTAATGCAGCGCCACCGTGAGCTCCACGGTGCCGAGGTTCGAGGACAGGTGTCCGCCGGTCTGCGAGACCGATTCGACGATGAAATCGCGCAGTTCCTTCGTGAGCTGCGGCAGCCGCTTCCGATCGAGCTTGCGCAGATCGGCGGGTTCGTTGATGGTTTCGAGCAGCTCGTAAGTCATGTGCAGGGCGCCGACGACCACAAGGCGCTCAACGCGGAGGACGCGGGGGACGCGGAGGAAAGGCGGAAAGCAACAATGACAGGATCAGTCTTCCCCCGCGTCCTCCGCGTTGAGAGCTTCTGTTCAGTGGGCAGTGGCCAACGGGGCCGTGAATGCCGTCTCATGGCTAGAATTCTCTGGTGACGATGAACCGGCCGAGCTGCGCGAGGCGCTCGCCCTGGCCGGCGAGCTTGTCGAGCGCGGCGAGCGCGTCGTCGAGCAATTGGCCTGCGAACTTCCGTGCCGCTTCGACGCCCAGCGCGCTCACGTAGGTGGGCTTGTTGTCGTTCGCATCCTTGCCGGCCGTCTTGCCGAGCGTCGCGGTGCTCGTCGTGGCATCCAGGACGTCGTCCACCACTTGGAACGCGAGGCCGATGCATTTGGCGTAGCGGTCGAGCGACTCCATGCGCGCAGCATCGAGGGTACTGCCGCATTGCGCGCCGAGCAGCACCGACGCCCGGATCAATGCGCCGGTCTTGTGGACGTGCATGAACTCGAGCTCCGGTACCGAGAGCTGCTTGCCGAGGCTCGCGAGGTCCACGGCCTGGCCGCCGGCCATCCCGCGCGAACCGGCTGCCGTGGCAAGGCGCCCCAGCATGTCCACCAGGACCGTGCTATCGCCGACGGGCGCGCCCGCGAGCACCCCGAATGCGAGGCTCTGCAGGCTGTCGCCCACCAGCAGCGCTGTCGCGTCGTCGTACTGGACGTGGACGGTGGGCTTGCCCCGACGCAGGACGTCGTTGTCCATGCACGGCAGGTCGTCGTGCACCAGCGAATAGACGTGGATCAGTTCGACCGCGGCACCGATCCGGTCCACCCGGTCGGCCGGCGCATCGGTCGCCTCCCCTGCGGCATAGGCCAGCAACGGACGGATTCGCTTGCCGCCGCCCAGCACCGCGTAGCGCATGGCTTCGTGCAGCCGCTGCGGAGCGATATCGGCCCCCGGCAGCGCACGGTCGAGCGCGGCTTCGACGCGGGCCTGGTGGGCCTGCATCCAGCCGGCGAAATCACTCGGTATCGTCTGCACCGGACCAGTCCGTGAGCCGGTCGCCTTCGAGTACCTTGATCTGCTGCTGGGCGTCCTCGAGGGCGGACTGGCAGTACTTCAGCAGTTCAGCTCCGCGCTTGTAGGCAGCAAGCGATGCTTCCAGGGTGAGCTGACCGCCCTCCATCGAAGCAACCAAGGCCTCGAGTTCGGCCATGGCGGCCTCGAAACTCTGGGGAGCCTTGGGTTCGGCAGCTTTGGCCATCGTTACCGGCATCGAAAAAGGGTCGAACATACCTTGTGCCCCAAACCGGGTCAACGCAACTCCCGCCCGGCCCGTTTTGGAGCGCCCGGATAAGCCAATTTTCGCTTGCCCCGGGGGTTTTTTGGGGGTACTTTCCCCCAGGGACGATAGGGAAAGGGCCGTTACACGCGCTGCCGCGGGGACGGCCTTTTGCTTTCATCGACCCACCCCGACATCGGAACCCGATCTCATCGACTCAGGATCAAGGAGGTAGCTCGAGCATCATGTCCGACCTGGCCAACGTCGCCGCTCTCACCCGTACACCCTCTCAACTGCCCATCGACTGGTACTTCGATCCGGCCATCTACGAACTGGAGAAACGTCTCCTCTTCGATGGCGGTCCCGGCTACGTCGGCCACGAGCTGATGGTGCCGGAAGTCGGTGACTACCATTCCCTGGAGTGGATGGGGCACGGCAAGAGCCTGGTCAGGAACGCCAACGGCGTCGAGCTGCTGAGCAACGTCTGCCGCCACCGCCAGGCGGTCATGCTGAAGGGTCGCGGCAACGCCCAGAACATCGTGTGTCCGCTGCACCGGTGGACCTACGACATGGGCGGCCGTCTGCTGGGTGCGCCCCATTTTCCCGGGAATCCCTGCCTCGACCTCGGCAAGTCGCCCCTGCAGAACTGGAACGGCCTGCTGTTCTCGGGCAAACGCGACATCGCCCGGGATCTGGGTCGCATGGTGGCCGGCCGCGAGTTCGATTTCACCGGTCACGTCTTCGACCGGGTAGAGATCGAGGAGTATCCAGTCAACTGGAAGACCTTCATCGAGGTCTACCTGGAGGACTATCACGTCGTACCGTTCCATCCCGGCCTGGGCCGCTTCGTCGACTGCGACGGGCTCAAGTGGGAGTTCGACAACTGGTACAGCGTCCAGCGCGTCGGGGTCTTCCAGCAGCTGGGCAAGCCCGGCACGCCTACCTACCGGAACTGGCACGAGCAGGTGCTGAAGTACTACGGCGGCGAGCAACCGCGCCATGGCGCCATCTGGCTCACCTACTACCCCAACATCATGGTCGAGTGGTATCCGCACGTGCTGGTGGTCTCGACCGTAGTGCCGCGCGGACCGGAAGCCTGCACCAACGTGGTGGAGTTCTACTATCCAGAGGACATCGCGCTGTTCGAACGCGAGTTCGTGGAAGCCGAGCAGGCCGCCTACGCCGAAACCGCGATTGAGGACCGCGAGATCTGCGTCCGCATGCAGGAAGGCCGCAAGGCCCTCTGGCTGCGCGGCGACAACGAAGTCGGCCCGTACCAGTCACCGATGGAGGACGGGATGGTGCACTTCCACGAGTTCCTGCGTCGGGAACTGGGATCCGCGATCCGCTAGGGCAGCACGCGCTCCCTCACGACGCCGCCTTCGGGCGGCGTCGTCGTTTTCAGCGCGCCAACCGCCGCGTCACGAAATCCACCGTTGCCGCGATCACGGCGTCCGGCTGGTCGCGATGGGGCGAATGCCGGGAGTCGGCGAGCTTCAGGGTCTCCACGTCCGGGACCTGGCGCGCGATGCGATCGATCTGGTCCAGGGTGCCGTATTCGTCCTGCTCGCCCTGGATCGCGAGCACGGGCACGCGCACGCGCGGCAGGTACTCCTCGATGTTCCACGCGCGGAATTCCGGATGCAGCCAGATGTCGTTCCAGCCGCGGAACGCCGACTCCACGTTCGCGTGGCGCTTGGCGAGCCGCTCCCCGAGATCGGTGGTCTCGTAAGCCACCTTCGCCTCGGCGATGCTGGTCACCGAGATGTCCTCCACCAGGACGTGCGGCGCCAGGACGATGAGCCCGGCGACCGGGCGGCTCGACCCGCCGGCGTGGATCAGCGCGATCGATCCGCCATCGCTGTGGCCGAACAGGACCGGACGCTCGATCGCCAGACGATCGAGCAGCTCGGGCAGCACGACCAGTGCCTCGTCGTGCATGTAGCGCACGGCGCGCGGCGCCGTGATCGGATCGGATTGCCCGTAACCTCTGCGCGAGTAGACCACCGCCTCCGCCCCGGTCGCGTCCGCCACGGCCTGCGGAAAATCCTTCCACAGCGACACCGAACCCAGACCCTCGTGCAGGAAGACGATGACGGGTCGACCGGGCACGGGACGAGCCGACGGGAGGCGTACGCATTCGAGCCGGGTTCCGGCTATCTCGATGAACGGCATCAGCCCTCGCCGGGCCGCCCCAAGAGGGCTGGCCCCCTCGGGGGGAGAGGCCGAAGGCCTGTCGGGGGGGTGGTCATTTCTCAGATACCCAGATGCGTGTGCAGCAGGTCGGGTTGCGCACGGAGGTCGGCGGCAGTCCCGGCGAAGACCACCTGCCCCTTCACCAGGATGACGGCACGATCGGCGATCGCCGTCACCGCCGCGTGATTGCGGTCCACCACGACGGCCGCGATGCCGCTCGCGCGGATCGCACCCACGATGGCCCAGATCTCCCGCGCCATCAGCGGTGCCAGACCTTCGGTGGCTTCGTCGAGGATCAGCAGGTCGGGATTGGTCATGAGCGCGCGGCCGATGGTGAGCATCTGCTGCTCACCGCCGGACAGCGCATCGCCCGCATGACCGATGCGATCGGCGAGACGCGGAAAGCTGCCGAGCACACGATCGAGTGTCCAGTGGCGCTGGCCACGGGCACCGCTGCGCGCGGCCATCACCAGGTTCTCGCGCACCGACAGGTTGGGAAAGATGCCACGCCCTTCCGGCACGTAGGCGATCCCGCGGCGCGCGATGCGATGCGTCGGATCGGCGGTGACGTTCGCTCCATCCACCAGCACGTCGCCCCGTTTCGCCCGCACCAGGCCGAGCAGCGATTTGAGCAGCGTACTCTTGCCCATGCCGTTGCGGCCCATCAGCGCCACGGTCTCACCGCGCCCCACGTCGAAGTCGACGCCGCGCAGAATGTGGCTCGACCCGTAATAGGTGTGCAGGCCGCGGGCCTGGAGGATCGGATGCGTCATCGCCATCACGAAGTGCCGGACGTCACAGACCCATATCGGTGAGACCCGGATGATCGTCCGGCCGGCGCCCCAGGGGCCACCGGTACTTGCGATCGGATTCCTTGATCGGCAGATCGTTGATGCTGGCGTAGCGCTTAGCCATGTAGCCTTGCTGGTCGAACTCCCAGTTCTCGTTGCCGTAGGAGCGGAACCAGTTGCCCGCGTCGTCGCGCCACTCGTAGGCGAAGCGCACCGCGATGCGGTTGCCTTCGAACGCCCACAGCTCCTTGACGAGGCGATAGTCGAGTTCCTTGTTCCACTTGCGGGTGAGGAATTGAACGATCTCCTCGCGCCCCACGGGAAACTCCGCACGATTGCGCCAGCGGCTGTCCACGGTGTAGGCGCCAGCCACGCGCTGCGGGTCGCGCGTGTTCCAGGCGTCCTCGGCCATGCGGACCTTCTGGGTCGCGGTCTCGCGCGTGAACGGCGGCAGCGGCGGGCGCGGTGCTTCGCTCATGATCGATCTCCTCCGTGCGGGGTGATACGTACGGCGCGATGGTGCCATCGGGGCAGCAGCGGCTCAACGCTCACACAGGCTCTCCCAGATACGCTTCCCGGACGGCGGCGCTCGCGCGGATCTGCGCCGGCGGGCCCGATTCCAGCACACGCCCCTCCACCATCACGGTCACGCGGTCCGCGACTTCGAAGACCGCGTCCATGTCGTGCTCCACCAGGAGAATGGCGTGCGCCGGACGCAGCTGCTTCAGCAGTTCGATCATGCGCGCCGATTCCTCGCTGCCCATGCCGGCCAGCGGTTCGTCGAGCAGCAGCACCTCGGCGCCCGTGGCAAGCACCATCGCGATCTCGAGCTGACGTTGCTCGCCATGGCTCAGCGTCGCAGCGACGATGTCTGCGCGCGCGCCCAGGCCAGCCTGCTCCAGGGCAGCCCGGGCCCGATCGCGCAGCGCGACGGTACCGTGAGCATCGGACAGGATCCGCCACGCCCGCGGATCGCGCGACTGCGCTGCGAGCCGGCAGTTCTCGAAGGCAGTGAACTTCGCGAAGATGTTGGTGCGCTGGTAGCTGCGGCCGATGCCCGCGAGCGAGCGCCGATAGTTCGGCAAAGCCGTGACGTCCTCGCTGCGCAACAGCACGCGACCGCTGGTCACCGGCAGATCGCCGGACAGCAGATTGATGCAGGTGGACTTGCCGGCGCCGTTGGGGCCCAGCAAAGCATGCACTTCGCCGCGCGCGAGCGACAGCGACACGTCGCGATTCGCGGCGAGCCCGCCGAACAGCCGGGTCAGCCCCTCGGCCGCGAGCAGGACGTCAGCCACGATCCGCCCCGAAGGCGCGCTTGAGACGCCCCGGGAGCGCCGCCAGCCCACCCGGCAGGAACAGCACCGCCGCGAGGATCACGCCGCCCATCAGCAGCTGCCAGTGCCTGGTCCAGCCCGAGAAGACCTCCTGCATGGCGACGAAGGCGAAGGCGCCGCCCACGGAACCCGCGAAGCTGCCGATGCCGCCCAGGATCACCATCAGCAGAACGTTGCCCGACTGATGCCACGACAGCAGCTCCGGCGTGACGAAGCCGAACAGGATGGCATAGAGGGAACCCGCGAGGCCGGCGATGGCGCCCGCTATCGTGAAGGCCGCCAGCTTGTAGCGCACCGTCGCGAAACCGAGCGCACGCATGCGTTGCTCGTTACTGCGGATGCCCACGATGGCACGGCCGAATGGCGATCGGAGCAGGCGTGCCAGAAACCACCAGGTGATCAGCAGCGCCGCCGTCACGAACCAGCACTGCTGGCGGGCCTGCTCGAGATCGAATGGACGGAACGCCCCGAGGGCGGCACTGGGCTTGAAGTTGAGATAGATCCCGTCCGAACCACCACCGATGGCCGTGTCGTGGAACACGTAGTACACCATTTGCGCGAATGCGAGCGTCACCATGATGAAGTAGATGCCACGCGTGCGCAGGACGAACAGTCCGATGACCAGCGCGGCAAGCCCGGAGGCAACGACCGCCCCCGGCAGCACCACCCACAAGCTCGCCGGATCGTACTTCGGCGCGAGCAGCACCGTCGCGTAGGCACCGATCCCGAAGTACGCGGCGTGACCGAAGCTCACCAGCCCGGTGTATCCGACGAGCAGATCGAGGCTCAGCGCGAAGATGGCGAGGATCATGGCCTTCGCCAGCAGCTCCGTGTAGAACGCCGAGTCCGTGAACGGAAACACGATGACCGCCGCCACGGCAACGAACAGCGCGACGCTGGACGCGCGGAACTTCATCCGCGCCGGAAGATGCCCTCGGGACGCCACAGCAGCACCATGGCCATCACGAGATAGACGGCGAGCCCGGCGTATTCCGGCACGAGGACCTTGCCGAAGGTGTCGGCAAGCCCGATCACGAGCGATGCGATCAGCGCACCCCAGATGGAGCCGATGCCGCCGATCACCACGACCACGAACGAAACGATGAGGACCTGGTTACCCATGCCCGGGAACACGGACGAGACCGGCGCGGCGAGCATGCCCGCGAACGCCGCCAGCGCCACCCCCAGCGCGAAGACGATGCGGTATGTCCGATCGATGTCGATGCCCAGCGCCTGCACCATGTCGCGATCGTGACTGCCGGCGCGGATGACCATGCCGAGCCTGGTGCGGCGGATCAGCACGAACAGGCCGAGGGCCAACACGATACAGACCGCGGAAATCACCAGACGATAGACCGGGTACGACAGCGTGTCGGTGAGCGGAATGGAGGCCGCGAACAGCGCCGGGACGTCGACGCCGTGCACATCGTCACCGAACAGCAGGCTGCGGCCTTCCTCGAAGATCAGGATGAGGCCATAGGTGAGCAGCACCTGCTCGAGGTGATCGCGCTTGTACAGGTGCGCGAACAGCAGCCACTCGAGCAGCGCGCCGAACGCGAAGGCCAGCGGAATGCCGAGCAGGATGGCGTAGAACAGATTGCCCGTGAGCCCGGTCAGCGCGAACGCCATGTAGGCACCGACCATGTAGAAGGCGCCATGGGCGAGATTGATGACGCCCATGATGCCGAAGATCAGCGTGAGACCGCTCGCCACCAGGAAAAGCAGCAGGCCGTACTGGACGGCGTTCAGAAGCTGGATCAGGAAGGTGGGGAGGTCCATCGTGGGTGGTAGACGAGAAAACCGGCGCCGCAGCCCCCACCCCAACCCTCCCCCGGCCAAGCCGGGGGAGGGAGCCGTACCCCCCTTCCCTCAAGCTTCGCTGGGGGGAAGGTTGGGATGGGGGCCGCCGGCCCCGAACTACATCTTGCAACCCCGCGCCGGATCCGCCAGCGCCTTGATCGACACCGCCACCAGCTTGTTCTCCTTCCCCTCCGCCTTGCGCAGGTAGATGTCCTGGACCGGGTTGTGCGCCCGCGACAGCGTGAACGTCCCGCGCGGGCTCGCGATCTGGGCCGTCTCCATCGCCTTCTGCAGCTCGGCGCGCCTAGTCACGTCACCGCCCGCCGCGGTGAGACCGATGTCCAGCAACTGCGCCGCGTCGAAGCCCTGCACGGCGTACACGTCCGGCTGCACCTTGTACGCCTTCGCGTAGCGCAACCGGAACGACTGGTTCTGCGCGTTGAGGATGCCGTCGGCGTAGTGCAGTGTCGTGACGAGGCCCTGCCCCGCCTCCCCCATGGCTTCGAGGGTACCGTCGGTCAGAAAGCCCGATGCATACAGCGGGATCGAGGTGCGCAGTCCCGCGGCCGCGTAGTCCTTCACGAACTTGACCGCACCGGCGCCGGCGAAGAACACGAACACGGCGTCCGGCTTGAGCGCCGCGATCTCGGTCAGGAACGGCTGGAACTCCACGTTCGGAAACGGCAGCGTGAGTTCCTTAACCACCTTGCCGCCTTCCTTCTCGAAGGCTTCCTTGAACCCGTCCACCGATTGCTGGCCCGCCGCGTATTTCCAGGTGAGCGTGACCACGGTCTTGTGCTTGCGCGCCGCCACTTCGCGACCCATGGCATAGGACGACTGCCAGTTGGAGAAGGAACTGCGGAAGACGTTCGGGGCGCACAGCGGTCCCGTGAGCTCATCGGCGCCCGCGTTCGGAACGACCATCAACGTATTGGTCTCGCGCGCGACCTTCGCCATGGCCATCGCCACGCCCGAATGGACCGTCCCTACCAGCACATCGACGCGATCGCGCTTCACCAGCTTGTTGACGTTCTCCGTGGCCTTGGCCGGGTCGGATTCATCGTCCACGGTGAAGAACTCCACGGCGCGTCCGCCGAGCTTGCCGCCGTTGCCTTCGACCTGCAGCTTGAAGCCGTTGGTGATGGCATTGCCGAGCGCGGCGTAGGTTCCCGTGTAGGGAAGCATGAGGCCTACGCGGAGTTTCTCTTCGGCTTGGGCGGTGGTCGTGCCGAAGCACGAAAACAGAACCGCGCTTACCGCGAAGGACGCGAAGGAAAGCCCGAAGGAACGGCTGGATTCGTCCTGCATTCGTTGCCTACCTCGAATTTCGCTTTCCTTCGTTCTCTTCGCGTCCTTCGCGGTAAATGCGTTTGCAGTGGTCTTTATCATGGTTCCAATAGCTCTCGAGTTACCGCGCCGCCACACGCGCACGCAGTTTGAAACGCTGGATCTTCCCGGTCGCGGTCTTCGGCAGTTCGTCCACGAACTCGATCCACCGCGGATACTTGAACGGCGCCAGCCGCGACTTCACGTGCTGCTTGAGCGTATCGGCGAGGTCCGGCGCCGCCGACTGGCCGGACTTGAGGACCACGAACGCCATCGGCTTCACCAGGCGATCTTCGTCCTCGCAGCCGATCACCGCCGCTTCCAGCACGGCGGCGTGCGTGATCAGCGCCGATTCCACTTCCACTGGCGAGACGTACATGCCGCTCACCTTGAGCATGTCGTCGCTGCGACCGGCGTAGATGTAGTACCCGTCGCGGTCCCGCACGTACTTGTCGCCGCTGCGCGTCCACGGACCCTGGAACGTGGCGCGCGATTTCTCGCGGTTGTTCCAGTAGAACGCGGCGCTCGTCGGGCCGGCGATCTGCAATTCGCCCGGCTCACCCACCGGCACCGGAGCGCCGTGGTCATCGACGATGCGTACCTCGTAGCCGGGCACCGGCTTGCCGGTGGTGCCGTAGCGCACGTCGCCGGGGCGGTTCGACAGGAAGATGTGCAGCATCTCGGTGCTGCCGATGCCGTCCAGGATGTCGACACCGAAATGGGCGGACCAGCGCTTTCCCAGTTCCTCGGGCAGCGCTTCGCCCGCGGATGTGCAGCGGCGCAGGCGCAGGTCGTTGCGCGCAGGCAGTTCGGCACTCGCGAGCAACGCGGCATACAGCGTGGGCACGCCGTAGAAGATCGTGGGCTGGTGCTGCTTGAGCCGCGCGAAGACCGCCGCCGGCGTCGGACGCTCGGCCATCAGGATCGCCGTCGCCCCCACCGCCATGGGAAACGTGAGGCTGTTGCCGAGCCCGTAGGCGAAGAACAGTTTCGCGGCCGAGAACACCACGTCGCTTTCCTGCAGGCCGAGGATCGGGCGCGCATACAGTTCCGCCGTCTGCATGAGGCTCGCATGCACGTGCACCGTACCCTTCGGCGCACCGGTCGAGCCCGACGAGTACAACCAGAAGCAGGGATCGTCGGCGGTGGTCGCCGCGGGTTCGAACGGCCGGTCGGCACCGGTGAGCAGGTCGGCAAAGGCGCGATGACCCTTGACGACGGCGCCGGAAACGACGACGTGCTCGAGCGAGGGGATCTTCGCGACGAGGGGCGCGAACACGGGCATCAGCGGCGCCGACACGAACAGCACCCGCGCGCGGCTGTCGCGCAGCATGTACTCGTAGTCGTTCGCGGTCAGCAGCGTGTTCGCGCATACGGGCACGACACCGGCCTTCACGCAGCCCAGGAACGCCGTCGGAAAATCGATGGAGTCGTGCAACGCGAGCAGCACGCGCTCTTCCATCCGCACCCCCAGCCCGGTCAGCGCGTGTGCGAATCGATCGACCCGGCCCGCAAGTTCGCCGTAGGTGTGCGGCCCCGCGTCGTCGATGAACACGGGCTTGTCCGCCCGTCCCGCACGCAGGTTGCGCTCGATCAGATCGTGGGCGGCGTTGTAGTCGCGCGGGATCGAGATCCGCGGCGGGCTCGATCCGTGGTCCGCCGTGCTGAGTTCCGCCAAGCGCTTCCCCTCCCCCTCGATGTCTTGTCTTGCGCCGGTGGACCGGCGGGCCTGCACTCTAGCTTGACCGGGCAGGTCCGGTACAGCGCGGCGCTCGTACCGGGTACCGGGTCGCATCACCGCATCGACGCGGCGCGCTCCGCGCCAACATCACCGGTGACGAGCAATATATTGCCTATCTCTGCATCTTGGCAATTAACCTCTCTTCTTCATGTTCTTATACGTCCCTCAAGGACCGCGTGCAAGCGGTGTCGAGCTCTGGCAAGGGTAGATCGACACAGGATCGGCAAAATATCTCTTGCGCCTCCTCGGGGGCGGAACTAGAGTTCGCGCACTTCCAGCCGCCGCGCCGAGGCCTTCGTGAATCCAATGGCCGTCCTCCCGATGAATGACGCGCCCGACGCTCTCGCCGACGCCGACGCAGCCTTTCTCGCGACCGTCGGCCGGCGCGTGCGCGAACGGCGCGCGCAGCGCGGCGTCACGCGCAAGACGCTCGCCCGCATCGCCGATGTGTCCGAGCGCTACCTCGGTCAGCTCGAAACCGGCGAAGGCAACATATCCATCCTGCTGCTGCGCAGGATCGCCCTCGCGCTGGAGGTTCCACTGCCTGAACTACTGGCCTCCACCGAAGCCGAGGCCGACCTGGGCCGCCTGGGATCGCTGCTCGCGCGAGTCCCGGCTCACCGTCGCGCGGAAGTCGTGGCCCGCATCGCCGCGGAATTGGACGACAGCCACGTCGAGAAGCAGCACCGCATCGCGCTGATCGGACTGCGTGGCGCCGGCAAGTCGACCCTCGGCCGCGCGCTGGCGCAGTCGCTCGGCGTCCCCTTCGTCGAGTTGAACTCCGAGGTGGAACGCGAGACCGGCCTGCCGGCTTCCGAAGTGTTCGACCTCTACGGCCGGGCCGGTTACCGCCGCATCGAACGCCGCTGCCTCGAGCGCTTGATCGACCAGCACGAGCGCGCCGTGCTCTCCCTCGGCGGCGGCGCCGTATCGGACGACGAAACCTTCGATCTGCTGCTGCGCCGCTGCCGCACCGTGTGGTTGAAAGCAAGCCCGGAAGAACACATGGCGCGCGTCCTGGCGCAAGGCGATCTGCGGCCCATGGTCGGTCACGCCGACGCCATGGACGATCTCAAGCGCATCCTCGCCGTGCGCGATCCGTTGTACCGTAAGGCCGATGTGGTGGTCGACACCGCGGGCCAGTCCGTCGAGCAAAGCCTGCAATGCCTCCGTCGAGCCGTGTCGGCGTGACGATTGACGAGGGAGTCCCCCATGACCGCCACCTTGACCGTCGCCTCCGAAACCACCGCGTCGACGCTCGTCGACTACCGCACCGATCCCTCGCACTACCGCCATTGGCGCCTCGCCGTCGAAGGCCCGCTCGCGCGCCTCACGCTCGACGTGCAGGAGGACGGCGGCCTGCGGCCGGGCTACCGCCTCAAGTTGAACTCCTACGACCTCGGCGTCGACATGGAACTGCACGACGCGCTGCAGCGCATCCGCTTCGAGCATCCGCAGGTACGCACGGTGATCGTCACCAGCGCCAGGGAGCGCATGTTCTGCTCCGGCGCCAACATCTTCATGCTCGGGCTCTCGTCGCACGCGTGGAAGGTGAACTTCTGCAAGTTCACCAACGAGACCCGCAACGGCATCGAGGATTCCAGCGCCCACTCGGGCCTCAAGTTCATCGCGGCGTGCAACGGCGTGACCGCCGGCGGCGGCTACGAACTGGCACTCGCCTGTGACGAGATCATCCTCGTGGACGATCGTTCCTCCGCCGTGAGCTTGCCCGAGGTGCCGCTGCTCGGCGTGCTGCCCGGCACCGGCGGCCTGACGCGGCTCACCGACAAGCGCAAGGTGCGCCGCGATCTCGCGGACATCTTCTGCACCACCACCGAAGGCATCCGCGGGCAGCGCGCGAAGGAATGGCGGCTGGTGGACGACGTGGTGAAACCGCAGCAGTTCGCGGCTCGCGTGACCGAACGCGCGCTGGCATTGGCCGCGGGCAGCGATCGCCCCGCGGACGCCGAGGGTGTGGCGCTGACGCGGATCGAGCGCGAGGACGGCGCCGAAGGCTATCGCTATCGCCACGTGGACGTGCGCCTGGACGGAAAGGCACGCCAGGTCGAGTTCACCGTACGCGCGCCGGACGGGACCGAGCCTGACGACATCGACAGGATCGTCGCCCGCGGCGCCGACTGGTGGCCGCTCGCCATGGCGCGCGAACTGGACGATGCGATCCTCATGCTGCGCACCAACCACCTGGAACTGGGCACGTGGGTGCTGAAGACGGCGGGCTCGATCGATCACGTACTCGCGGTCGACGCGGCGCTCGCGCGTCACGCCGATCACTGGTTCGTGCGCGAGACCGTCGGCATGCTGCGCCGGACTCTGGCGCGCCTGGAGACCAGTTCGCGCACCCTGTTCGCGCTGGTGGAACCCGGGTCGTGCTTCGCCGGTACGCTCTTCGAACTGGCCGTCGCTTCCGACCGCATCTACATGCTCGATGCGCAGGACGCACCGGACACCGCTCCGAAGATCGCGCTGTCGGCGCTCAACTTCGGGGCGTACCCGCGCATCGACGGTCACACGCGCCTTGGCGCCCGCTTCTACGGCGACGCGGCGCTCGTCGGTGCGGCGCACGCCGCCGTCGGCCGATCGTTGAGTGCCGCCGAGGCCCTGACCCTCGGTCTCATCAGCGCTGCGCCGGACGACATCGACTGGGCGGACGAGATCCGCATCGCGCTCGAAGAACGCGCCAGCCTCTCGCCCGACGCACTCACCGGCATGGAAGCGAACCTGCGCTTCGGCCTCCAGGAAACCATGGACACGCGCATCTTCGGCCGCCTGTCGGCCTGGCAGAACTGGATCTTCAACCGGCCCAACGCGGTCGGCGAGTTCGGTGCGCTGAAGGTCTACGGCACCGGTCACAAGGCCCAATTCAACCGCGAACGCGTGTAGGACTGCCCCGATGAACATCGACTACAGCCAGAAGATTCCGAACAACGTCGGCCTGAGCGACGACCGCACCCTGCAGCGCGCACTGGAGCACTGGCAGCCCGAGTTCCTGAACTGGTGGGCCGACATGGGGCCCGACGGCTCCGCGGCGTTCGACGTGTATCTGCGCACCGCGGTGAGCGTCGATCCCGCTGGCTGGGCCAACTTCGGCTACGTGAAGATGCCGGATTACCGCTGGGGCATCTTTCTTAATCCCGCGGAAAGCGATCGCCGCATCGGCTTCGGTGATCACAAGGGCGAACCCGCGTGGCAGGAGATCCCGGGTGAATACCGCGCGAACCTGCGGCGTATCGTGGTGACCCAGGGCGACACCGAACCCGCCTCGGTCGAGCAGCAGCGCCATCTCGGCCTGACCGCCCCGTCGCTCTACGACCTGCGCAACCTGTTCCAGATCAACGTGGAGGAAGGCCGCCACCTGTGGGCCATGGTGTACCTACTGCACCGCTATTTCGGGCGCGACGGCCGCGAGGAGGCCGAGGCCCTGCTCGAACGCCGCTCCGGCGACCAGGACAATCCGCGCATCCTCGGCGCCTTCAACGAACGCACCCCGGACTGGCTGTCGTTCTTCCTGTTCACCTTCTTCACCGACCGCGACGGCAAATTCCAGCTCTGCGCGCTGGCCGAATCGGGCTTCGATCCGCTCGCCCGCACGACCCGGTTCATGCTGACCGAGGAAGCACACCACATGTTCGTGGGCGAGTCCGGCATCGCGCGCATCCTGCAGCGCACCTGCGAGGTCATGAACCAGCACAAGACCGACGACCCGGCGACGCTGCGCAGCCTCGGCGTGATCGACCTGCCCGCGATCCAGCGCTATCTCAACTTCCACTACAGCGTGACCATCGATCTCTTCGGCGCCGATCTCTCCTCGAACGCGGCCACGTTCTACAGCACCGGCATCAAGGGTCGGTTCGAGGAATCGAAGCTGACGGACGATCACGTGCTGAAGGAGGCGACCTATCCGGTGCTCGAGATCTCGGGGAGCGAGATCGTCACGCGCGAGGCGCCGGCGTTGAACGCGCTGAACGAGAAGCTGCGCGACGACTACATCCGCGACACCCTGGCGGGCGTGGGCCGCTGGAACAAGGTGATGCAGAAGAACGGCATCGACTTCCAGCTCACGGTGCCGCACAAGGCGTTCAACCGGCAGATCGGCAGCTTCGCCGGCGTGAAGGTCGCCCCGGATGGTCGTATCGTGTCGGCGGCCGACTGGGAGGCCGGCGTGCGGTCGTGGCTGCCTACGGAAGAGGACAAGGCCTACGTCCAATCGTTGATGGGGCGCGTGGCGGAGCCGGGCAAGTTCGCCCACTGGATCGCGCCGCCGCCCATGGGCATCAACAAGCAGCCGTTGGATTTCGAGTATGTGCGGTTCGGTTGACGGGCGGATGCCCCCATCCCAACCTTCCCCCGGCACAGCCGGGGGAAGGGGCGTACATCCTCTCCCCCAGCAAAGCTGGGGGAGGAATGCAGTACATACCCTCCCCCAGCTTCGCTGGGGGAGGGTTAGGGTGGGGGCAAGGCGCCACCGGACATCGGCATGAACGCCCCCGACCTCGCCCTCCAGCACGTCATCGACCCGGAGATCTGCATCCGGTGCAACACGTGCGAGGAGACCTGTCCGATCGACGCAGTCACCCACGACGAGCGCAACTACGTCGTGAAGTTCGAGGTGTGCAACGGTTGCAACGCCTGCGTGCCGCCCTGCCCCACCGGCGCCATCGACAACTGGCGCCACGTGGCTCGCGCACAGGCCTACACGGTCGAGGAACAGTTCTCCTGGGACGTGTTGCCACCGCAGACGGCGTCGACGGAGACCGCCGAAACTGCGATCCCCGAGGAGGTCCAACGCCTCACCGCGGAAGCAACGGCTGGTTTGGGCACTGCGGTCGCCGCACCCTGGTCCGCGGAGAAGCCCTCGGTCAACCTGTTCACGCCGCGCAATCCGGTCACGGCCACGGTGGCAGGCAACTTCCGCCTCACCGAGGAAGGGGCGTCGAGCGACATCCGCCACATCGTGCTCGACTTCGGCGGCGCCGTGTTCCCGGTACTGGAAGGTCAGTCCATCGGCGTCATCGCCCCCGGCACCGACGCGAACGGCAAGCCGCACTACGTGCGCCTGTACTCGGTGGCAAGCCCGCGCGACGGCGAACGGCCGGGCTACAACAACCTCTCGATCACCGTGAAACGGGTCGACGAAGACCATGACGGCAAGCCAGTGCGCGGTGTCTGCTCGAACTATCTCTGCGATCTGCGCAAGGGCGACACCGTGCAGGTGGTCGGCCCTTACGGCACCAGCTTCCTGATGCCCAACCATCCGGGTGCATCGCTGCTGATGATCTGCACCGGGACCGGCTCCGCCCCGATGCGGGCGATGACCGAACGGCGGCGGCGCAATCGTGCCTCCGGCGACGGCAGGTTGCAGCTGTTCTTCGGTGCGCGCGCGCCGGGTGAACTGCCCTACTTCGGTCCGCTCATGAAGCTGCCGAAGGATTTCATCGACATCAACCTCGCGTTCTCGCGGGTCGCAGGTCAGCCCAAGCAGTACGTGCAGGATCTCGTTCGTGCGCGCGCCACCGACGTCGCGACGATGCTGTCCGACGAGAACTGCTACATCTACATCTGCGGACTGAAGGGCATGGAAGGCGGTGTGCTCGAGGCGTTCCGCGATGTTGCGCGGCAGCACGGTTTCGACTTCGATGCGCTATGGCCGCAGCTGCTGGCAAGCAACCGGATCCATATCGAAACGTACTGACGCGGGGACGAGGTGACGTCCCCCCACGTTCCGAAATAAACTCCCGCCACCATGATCACCATCCAGCACGAAGGCGGTCTAATCACGACCGGTGTGTTCGGCGAGTTCACCCTCGGTGACTATCGCCAGTTCGAGCGCGAAGTGCTCGAGCGGCTGCGGGTCCAGGGCAAGGTCGACCTGCTGCTCGACCTGCGCGACATGCAGAGCTACACGCTCGACGTCGCGTGGGAGGACGTCCGGTTCGTGCGCGAGCACGCACACGATTTCCGGCGCGTGGCCGTCATCTCCGACGACCAGTGGACCGTCTGGCTCGCGTGGCTCACACGGCTCATGGTGGACGCGGAGGTGCGCGTGTTCGACGAGGAGGCGGGCGCTCGGGAATGGCTCGATACCGTCGCCGGGAGTCCGGCGGACACGACTTTCTCGACGCTGATCTCCATTGCGGCGCTGACACAGCGGCTGGACGATCCCGGCATCGTGATCTTCGACTGCCGCCACGATCTGATGAAACCGGAGGCCGGCGCCGCCGCCTACGCGAGATCCCATATTCCCGGCGCGCGATTCGCCAGCGTCGATCGCGATCTGGCCGGTCCCCTCACGGGCAAGAACGGCCGCCATCCGCTGCCGGATCCAGCCGGGTTCATCGCCTGGCTCGGCAGCCAGGGCGTCTCGAACTCGACCCAGGTAGTCGGTTACGACAGCGGCGGCGGCATGTACGCCGCACGGCTGTGGTGGATGCTGAAGCACTGGCTCGGCCATGAGAAGGTCGCCGTGCTCGACGGCGGTTGGGACATCTGGGTTCGAGCGGGCTTGCCGGTGTCCGACAGCGTTCCGAAGCCTCGGCCGGCGACGTTCACCGCTCAGCCGAAGGATGCGATCGTCACCGTAGATCAGGTGCTGGCCCATCTGGGCAAACCCGACATGCAGGTGATCGACGCGCGCGCGAACGATCGCTTCCGCGGCCAGAACGAGACCATCGATCCCGTGGGCGGGCACATCCCCGGAGCGGTCAACCGCGTCTTTCGCGACAATCTCGATCCGTTCGGCTTCTACAAGCCGGCGGCGGAACTGCGCGCCGCGTTCGAGCCACTGGTGGGCAACCATCCGATGCACGAGATCGTGCACCAGTGCGGCTCGGGCATCACGGCCGCGCATAATCTGCTCGCGATGGAAATCGCGGGCATGAAGGGCACGAAGCTGTATCCGGGGTCGTGGAGCGAATGGTGCGCGGATCCCGCGCGACCCGTCGCCACCTGACCGCGAAGTCACTCCTCGAGGAGGGCGGCATGCAGGACGAGCGTACGGAAACCCTGGAGCAGATCGGCACCGCATTCCGGCAGACGCGTCCGGCCGAACCGGAACCGAACATGCCCGCCCGCCCGACCCTGATGGACATCTTCAATCTGCGACTCAACACGCCCAAGTTCGGACTGCCCATCGCCGCAGCGCCTCATTGCACCCAGTGCGCAGCGCAGGCACTGAAGGCCGGCATGGACGAGAAGATCGTGCTCGCCTGTCTGCTGCACGACATCGGCCTCGCGGTGTGTCGACCGGATCATGGCTGGTGGGGCGCCCAGCTGGTGGAACCTTATGTCCCGGAAGAGGTGTCCTGGGGCATCCGCTATCACCAGGCGCTGCGCTACTTCCCGGATGAAGCCGTCGGCTACGAGTACCCGCAGATGTACCGCAAGATGTTCGGCGAGGACTATCGCCCGCCGGAGTACATCGCGGCAGCCCACGAGTACGCACGCAAACACAAGTGGTACATGCAGGCGCGCAGCATCACGCTCTTCGACGACTACAGCTTCGAGAAAAACCGGGTCTGGTCGATCGAACCGTTCGAGGACATCATCGGCCGGCACTTCCGCCAGCCGAAGGAAGGGCTGGGCAACGACGCGAGCGCCACGGCCCACATGTGGCGCACGCTGATCGACCCCAGCAAGCCGCTGTAGGCCGGTCGTGGCCGCCGATGCGGTGCTGGTGCTGCATTTCGCCTTCGTGACATTCGTCGTGGGCGGCTTTGCCCTGGTATGGCTCGGTCACTTCGCGAGTTGGGGCTGGATCGGCAACCGGGTGTTCCGCTCGCTGCACCTCGCGGCCATCACCTTCGTGGCGATCGAATCCCTGATCGGCATGGTCTGCCCCCTGACACAATGGGAGGATGCCCTGCGCGGCGCAACGAACGAACGGTCCTTCATTGCCCGCTGGCTACACGCCATTCTGTTTTACGATCTGCCCGAGTGGGTGTTCTCGGCGCTCTACGTGGCGTTCGCGGTGCTGACGGCGCTGACGATCCGCCTCGTGCCGGTGCGTCCGAAGGCCGAGCGCACCGCGAGGCTGCACGCCTGAGAACTTTGCGGGTTTTCCGCGCCGACGCGGAACTCAATGGAGTGAATGACAGTCCGCTTACGATACGCATCCCTCACCCCCAACCCCTCTCCCGGAGGGAGAGGGGAGCTTTGTGCACCAAGCCTTCCGATGACCGCTTGGTGATAACTTGAATGGAGAATCCATGATTGAGTTCAGTGTGAACGGGCGGGCCGTCCAGGTGGACGTCGAGCCCGAAATGCCCCTGCTGTGGGTGCTGCGCGACGAGCTTGGCCTGACCGGCACCAAGTACGGCTGCGGCATCGCCATGTGCGGCGCCTGTACGGTGCATCTGGACGGTGTCGCGACCCGCACCTGTGTGCTGCCCGTGTCCGCCGTGGCCGGCAGGAAGATCACGACGATCGAAGGGTTGTCGAAGGACGGCACGCACCCCGTGCAGAAGGCCTGGGTGCAACTGCAGGTGCCCCAGTGCGGCTATTGCCAGAGCGGCCAGATCATGGCGGCGGCGTCCCTCATCGCCACCGACAAGAAGCCCAGCGACGAGACCATCGAGACCACGATGAGCAACATCTGTCGCTGCGGGACCTACGTGCGCATCCGCGAAGCCGTGAAGCTCGCGGCGACGCTCAAGTGAGGAGACCCGCCATGACCGCCAATATCGATCAAGGCCGCCGCCAGTTCATCGTCTCCTCCGCCGCCCTCGGGGGCGGGATGATGATCGGCGTCAACTTCCCCCTCCTCGCCCAGGCCGCCGCCGAAGGCGTCAACGAAGTCACCCACTGGATCGTGATCCAGCCGGACGACTCGGTGATCATCCGCATCGCCCGCTCCGAACTGGGTCAGGGCAGCTTCACCGGGCTCGCCATGCTGGTGGCCGAGGAACTGGAATGCGACTGGGGTAAGGTCCGCCCAGAGTACGCCGACGTGAACGAACACGTCCGGCGCAACCGCATCTTCGGCCCCATGACCACGGGCGGCAGCCGCTCCATCCGCGACTCTCACAAGTACCTGCGTGAAGCGGGCGCCGCGGCCCGCGAGATGTTGACGACCGCGGCCGCCAAGGAATGGGGCGTCCCGGCCTCCGAACTCACCGTGAGCAAGGGCGTGATCACCCACGCTGCCTCCGGCAAGTCCACCACCTACGGCAAGATCGCGCCGCAGGCGGCGCAGCTCGAAGCACCGAAGGAACCGAAGCTCAAGGACCCGAAGGACTGGAAGCTGCTGGGCACCTCGCCGGCCCGCTTCGACATTCCGGACAAGACCACGGGCAAGCAGATCTACGCTGCCGACGTGCGCCTGCCCGGACTGGTCCACGCTTCGATCGCCCAGTGCCCGGTGTTCGGCGGCAAGTTGAAGTCGGTGGACAAATCCAAGGTCGAAGGCCTGCGCGGCGTGAAGAGCGTGGTCACGGCCGAGGATTGGGTCGCCGTCGTCGCCGACAACTGGTGGCGCGCCAACCAGGCACTGAAGGCGCTGCCGATCGAATGGGACGTGGGCACCAACGGCGAAGTGTCGAGCGAGTCGATCAACACCTTCCTGCGCACCGGCATCGATGCGACCGACGTGCCGGTCGCGCGCAAGGACGGCGACGCTGCCGCGGCCTTCGCCGGCGCAGCGAAGGTGCTCGAGGCCGAATACTCGGCACCCTTCCTGAACCACGCGACCCTGGAACCGCAGACTGCCACCGCACTGATCAAGCCGGACGGCGTCGAGGTCTGGGTCGGCACGCAGAACGGCGAGGCCTCCATCGCTGCCGCATCGGAAGCCGCCGGCGTGCCGCTCGACAAGGTCATCCTGCACAAGATGCACGCCGGTGGTGCCTTCGGCCGCCGTACTGCGTTCAACGAGTTCACCAAGCAGGCGATCAAGATCGCGCAGACCATGCCCGGCACACCGGTGCGCCTGCAATGGTCGCGCGAGGAAGACATGACCCAGGGCCGCTATCGGCCGGTGTCGCTCACGAAGCTGCGCGGCGCTCTGGACAAGGACGGCAACTGGATCGGCTGGCAGGTACGCCAGTCGGAACCCTCGATCGCCGCCGCCGTGCTGACGCAGTTCCTCAAGGACGGCATCGACCAGATCGGCACGCGTGTGTTCATCGATTCGCCCTATGGCGTACCGAACTACACGCTGGAATACGCGATGCGCAACACCCACGTGCTGCTCGGTCCGTGGCGCGCGGTGGCGCACACCCACAACCCGTTCTTCCGCGAGTGCTTCATCGACGAACTGGCCCAGGCCGCCGGCAAGGATCCGTACCAGTTCCGCCGTGCGATGCTGGAGAAGAAGCCCAAGGATCTGGGCGTGCTCGATGCGGCGGCGAAGGCCGTGGGCTGGGGTACCGCGCCTCCCGCCGGTGTTTTCCGCGGTATCGCCGTGTCGGATTCATACGGCAGCTATTCGGCGGCGGCGGTCGAGATCTCGGTGAAGAACGGTACGGAGATCGAGGTCAAGCGCGTGATCGTTGCGCTCGACCCCGGCTACGTGGTGCATCCCGACGCGGTGAAGGCGCAGATCGAGAGCGGTGTCGTGTGGGCGTTGAGCGCCGCGATGCTGGAGGAGATCACCATCGACAAGGGCCGTGTGGTCCAGACCAACTTCGCGGACTATCCGGTGCTCACCATGCGTCACACGCCGAAGACCGAGGCGATCCTCATGCCGACCGGCGGGTTCTGGGGCGGCGTCGGCGAACCTCCCATGGCGGCCGTCGGTCCCGCACTGGGTAACGCGATCTTCGCTGCCACCGGCAAACGCATCCGCTCGCTGCCGCTCAAGCATGCGGGATTCAGCTACGCCTGACGCTGTTTCTTCCCTGCACTCCTTCCCCCAGCAAAGCTGGGGGAAGGCTGGGATGGGGGCAGACAGTGCATCGCCCCACCCCATACCGCGCCCCTCGAGCACAACCGAGGGACTCGCCCTGCCATGACCTCCCATCCCTCCCGCCGCCGCCTCCTGCAGGCCACGGCATCCGCCGTCACGCTGACGCTGCTCCCCATCCGCGGCGCCCACGCCACCCCCGAATCCCTCGCCACCGCGCTCCGCGAAACCTTCGGCGAAACCGAAATCCGCCGCGGCCGCGTGAAGCTGGACATCGCCCTGATCGCCGAGGACGGCACCATCGTCCCGACCACGATCGCCGTGGACAGCCCCATGACCGAGATCGACCACGTCCAGGAGATCCACCTCTTCGCGGAACGCAATCCGCTGCCCCGCGTAGCCGCCTTCCATCTCGGCCCCCACAACGGGCGTGCGCAGGTGTCGACGCGCATCCGTCTCGCGGAAGCTCAGCGCGTCGTCGCGGTCGCGCGCATGAACGACGGAACGTTGTGGTCCGACGAGATGCAGGTGGAAGTCTCCCTCACCGCCTGCGGCGGCTGATCCGAATGGCCCGCACGTTCATCCGCGCCCCAGCCGAAGCGAAGCCCGGCGAGATCGTCGAAGTGAAAGCGATGATCGAACACCCACAGCACTCCGGGTTCCGCCTGGATCACGTAGGCAAAACGATCCCCCGCCACATCGTCACGACCTTCACGTGCACCTATGCCGGGAAGGAAGTGTTCCGCGCGGACTTCCATCCTTCCATCGCCACCAATCCCTATGTCGCCTTCTTCGTCCGGGCGACCGCTGCGGCTGAGTTCGAACTGACCTGGATCGACGACCGCGGTACGGTCGTCAAGGAGCGCACGACCCTGAACGTGACCTGAGCGGCTCTCGCAGCGTCAGCGGGGCCGCTCCATCTTGCAGCGATGCGGCAGCACTGAGTCCTCGGCCTCGATCCGCCCCTCGGTCCTCCAGCCGAACCCGGTTCCTTCGACGTCGTACTTCACACCCGCCCCCACCTTGGTGAACACTGCAGCGTACTGCGCCTGCATGAGCTGATGATCGTCGGCCCGCATCCACATGGTTCCGGTGCCGGCGTCGTAGCGCATCGTCTCCAGGGCCGCCGCCACCTTGACAGGATCGGTGGATTGCGCGGTGTCGATCGCCTTCGCCCACATCTCCACGGCGTTCTTCTGGGGCAGCGCATTCCATTCCTCCTTGTACTTGCTCCGGTACTCGAGGAAATACGAAGTCAGGCGGCTGTCCGCCACGTTAGAGTGCCACGGGTTCACGTTGACCAGACGTTCCGCACCGGCTTCGGCGATCGCAGTCGGCGTGCCGACGAAATGAGCATTCAGCGTGTAGTAGCGCGCCGCCAGACCGGAATCATGGCTGGCGCGTACGAGCAGGATCAGATCCGGTCCCCAGTTGCTGGTGATCACCGTGTCGGCGCCGGACGCCTTGATCTTTGCGACGTAGGGTGCGAAGTCCTTGGTCTTCTGCAGCTGGATGAGATCGTCACCCACCACTTCCACATCGGGCCGGCGCTGGGCGACGAGTTCGCGCAGCAGTTTGCGCACCGCCTGCCCGTAGGCGTAGTCCTGGTTCAACAGATACACCTTGTGCACGCTCTTGCTCGTGGCCACCTGCTGGACCAGACCCACCACCTTCATATCCGCATTGGCGTCGAAACGGAAGTGCCAGAAGTTGCACTGTTCGTTGGTGAGCTCCGGTGCGAGCCCGCCGTAGTTGAGGAACAGCACCCTGCCTTCCGGATTGCGCGCGTTGTGCTTGGCGATGGCCTCGGTCAAGGCGATCGCCACATGGGAACCGGCGGTCCCGAAGACGAAATGGATGCCTTGATCCGTGACCGACTTCAGAGCGATGAGCGCTTCGGCCGGACTCGCCTTGCTGTCGAACTGCACCACTTCGATCTTCTGCCCCCCCAGCACACCGCCGTGGGCGTTCACCTGATCGACGGCGAACTGCACATGGTTCGACCACCACTTGCCCACGGCAGCCGGCGGCCCGCTCAGCGGTTCGATGTCCGCGATGCGGATGGTCTCGGCGCCGGCATTCATGGAGCCGGCGATGGACAACGACGCTCCGGCTGCTGCGACGACCAGACGGAATCCGAGCATGGCTCCTCCCCCTTTCGTCCTGGCCCACCCGCCTTGCGATTCTTCGATCACTCGGCGCAGCAGGAACGGCTTCGTGCCGGTTCGTCGGGCGCGACGCCGACACCCATCAAAGCTTGCGCCCCCGGCGACAGGCCCGCAAGAGGTCGCGAACTGCCGGCCCGATCGCCGCGGGCTCACACGTCGGATCGGATCGACCTCGGTGCCGCGGTCGACCAACGTTCCAATCTCACCGTCGCCTGACGAGCCGGGAGAGGTTCAGCGGGGCCGCTCCATCTTGCAGCGATGCGGCAGCACGGTCTCCTCCGCATCGACCCGACCTTCGGTCTTCCAGCCGAATCCGGTCCCTTCGGCGTCGTATTTCACGCCCGGGCCCACCTTCGTGAACACCGCGGCGTACAGCGGCTGCATGATCTGGTGGTCGTCGGCACGGATCCACATTGTTCCGCTTCCGGCGTCGTAGCGCGTCGTCTCCAGCGCTTGTGCGATCTTGATCGCATCGGTGGACTTCGTCGATTCGATGGCCCGCGCCCACATCTCCACCGCCGCCTTGATCGGCAAGTGGTTCCACTCTTCCTTGTACTTGGCCTTGAACTCGAGATAGTACGGCTGCAGCTTGCCGTCGCTCACGTTCTGGTGCCAGGCATTGACGTTGACCAGCCGTTCGGCACCGGCCTCGCCGATGGCCGTAGGCGTTCCGATGAAATGGGCGTTGAGCGTGTAGAAGCGTGCACCGAGTCGGGAGTCGTGGCTCGCCCGCATCAGCAGGATCAGGTCCGAGCCCCAGACGCTGGTGATCACCGTGTCGGCTCCTGAGGCGCGGATCTTGGCCGCGTAGGGCGCGAAGTCCTTCGCCTTCTGCAGCTGGATGAGATCGTCACCGACGATCTCGATGTCCGGCCGCCTCTGCGCGAGCAGTTCGCGCACCAGCTTGCGTACCGCCTGACCGTAGGAATAGTCCTGGTTGAGCAGATAGGCCTTGCGCACGTTCTTGCTCGCGAAGACCTGCTGCAGCAAACCGACCACCTTCTGGTCCCCGTTCGCTTCGAAGCGGAAATGCCAGAAGCTGCACTGCTCGTTGGTCAGTTCCGGCGCGACGCCACCGTAATTGAGGAACAGTACCCGGGCGTCGGGATTGCGCGCGTTGTGCTTGGTGATCGCTTCGCTGAGCGCGATCGCGACGTGCGACCCCGCGGTGCCGAACACGAAGCGGATGCCCTGGTCTGTCGCCGACTTGAGCGCGATCAGCGCCTCGGCCGGACTCGACTTGCTGTCGAACGGCACGAGCTCGACCTTGCGCCCGAGCACCCCGCCGCCGGCGTTCAACCGGTCCACCGCGAACTGGGCGTGGTTGGTCCACCACTTGCCCACGGCCGCCGGCGGACCGCTCAAGGGCTCGATGGTGGCGATGCGGATCGGCGGGTCAGCAGCCTCCACAACGCCACCGGCGGCGATCAGCGCTACCCCCAGCGCCGCGGCGGCGATTCTTCTTGTTATTGACACTTTCTCTCTCTCCCCCTCCGTACAGATTCCGACCACAACCTCGCCATCGTCCGCGAGTGCGGACGATGCGAACGGATCACGGTCCTCTGCTGGGTGATCCGGTCCTTGCGGGCGGTATCTCGACCGGCGCTGCCCTACATGTTCCGGCGGTACTGCCCCCCCACCTCGAACAACGCTCCAGTGATCTGACCGAGCGAGCAGCAGCGCACCGCATCCATCAGCACAGCAAAGACGTTCTCGTTGCGGATGACGGCCCCTTTGAGGCGTTCCAGCATCGCCGGCGCTTCATGGGCGTGGGCGGCGTGGAACTCCTTCAATCGCTTCAGCTGCGACTGCTTCTCCTCGTCGCTCGAGCGTGCCAGCTCCAGCTTGTCCGGTACCGGATCGCCGTGCGGATTGCGGAAGGTGTTCACGCCGATGATCGGGTACTCGCCGGTGTGCTTGAGGTGCTCGTAGTGCAGCGACTCTTCCTGGATCTTGCCGCGCTGGTAGCCCAGTTCCATCGCCCCCAGCACGCCGCCGCGCTCGCTGATGGCTTCGAACTCCTTCAGCACCGCCTCTTCCACCAGATCGGTCAGTTCGTCGACGATAAAGCTGCCCTGGTTCGGGTTCTCGTTCTTCGCAAGTCCCCATTCGCGGTTGATGATGAGCTGGATCGCCATGGCGCGGCGGACCGACTCCTCGGTGGGCGTGGTGATCGCCTCGTCGTACGCGTTGGTGTGCAGAGAATTGCAGTTGTCGTAGATCGCGATCAGCGCCTGCAGCGTGGTGCGGATGTCGTTGAACGCGATCTCCTGCGCATGCAGCGACCGGCCGCTGGTCTGGATGTGATACTTGAGCTTCTGGCTGCGTTCGTTCGCTCCGTACTTGTCGCGCATGGTCACGGCCCAGATGCGCCGGGCAACACGGCCCAGCACCGTGTACTCGGGGTCCATGCCGTTGCTGAAGAAGAACGAGAGATTGGGCGCGAAGTCGTCGATGTGCATGCCGCGCGCCAAATACGCTTCGACGAAAGTGAACCCGTTCGACAGCGTGAACGCCAGCTGGCTGATCGGATTCGCCCCGGCCTCGGCGATGTGGTAGCCGGAGATCGACACCGAGTAGAAGTTGCGGACGTCGTGGTGGACGAAGTACTCCTGGATGTCGCCCATCACCTTCAACGAGAACTCGGTGGAGAAGATGCAGGTGTTCTGGCCCTGGTCTTCCTTCAGGATGTCGGCCTGCACCGTGCCTCGCACATTCGCGAGCACCCAAGCGCGGATCTTCTGCGCCTCGTCGTCGGTAGGTTCGCGACCGTTGTCGGTCTTGAACTTCTCCAGGTTCTGGTCGATCGCGGTGTTCATGAACATCGCCAGGATCGACGGCGCCGGACCGTTGATGGTCATGGACACCGACGTGGTGGGCGCCGTGAGATCGAAGCCCGAATACAGCACCTTCATGTCCTCGAGCGTCGCGATCGACACGCCCGAATTCCCGACCTTGCCATAGATATCCGGCCGCAGATCCGGGTCGTTGCCGTACAGCGTGACCGAATCGAACGCCGTGGACAGTCGCTTGGCCGGCATGCCCTGCGACACCATCTTGAACCGGCGATTGGTGCGGAACGCATCTCCTTCGCCGGCGAACATGCGGGTCGGGTCCTCCCCCTCCCTCTTGAATGCGAACACACCAGCGGTGAACGGGAACGAGCCGGGCACGTTCTCCATCCAGAGCCAGCGCAACAGCTCACCGTGATCCTCGTAGCGCGGCAGCACGACCTTGCGGATCTTCGTGCCGGACAACGATTTGGTGGTGAGCGCGGTGCGAAGCTCCTTGTCGCGGATCTTCACCACGTACTCGTCGCCGCCGTAGGCCTTCTGCATGTCGGGCCACATGGCGAGCAGCTTCTTCGACGTGCCATCGAGACGCGCTTCGCGATCGGCGATGGCGGCGTCGAAATGCGTGCCGGCTTCGCCCTTCAACATGCGCTTGGATTCCAGCAACTGCTGGCGCTCGCGCGCGATACGCGACTGCTCCAGCCCGCGCTTGTGATGGTTGCGCACCGTGTCGGAGATCTCGGCCAGGTAGCGCACGCGCGGCGCCGGCACGATGGGCGTCTGATGGGTCGAATGCCGCGTCGCCACCGGCGGCAGCTTCGACGAGACCGTCTTCAGCCCCAGCTCCCGCAGCTTCGGCAGCAACGCCTGGTACAGCGCCGTCACGCCGTCGTCGTTGAAGCGCGCGGCCATGGTGCCGAACACGAGCATCTCGTCCGGCTTCTTGGCGAAATCGCCCTTGTTACGCTGGACCTGCTTCGACACGTCGCGCAGCGCATCGAGCGCGCCCTTGCGGTCGAACTTGTTGATGGCCACGAAGTCGGCGAAATCCAGCATGTCGATCTTCTCGAGCTGGCTCGCCGCACCGTATTCGGGCGTCATTACGTAGAGGCTGGCACCCACGTGCGGGACGATGGCCGCGTCGCCCTGGCCGATACCGGAGGTCTCCACCAGGATCAGGTCGAACCCCGCGACCTTGCACGCGGCGAGCACGTCCGGCAAGGCCTTGCTGATCTCGCTGCCGGCTTCGCGCGTGGCGAGCGAGCGCATGTAGACCTTCGGCCCCTTGCCCCAGGGATTGATCGCGTTCATGCGGATGCGATCGCCCAGCAACGCACCACCGCTCTTGCGGCGCGACGGGTCGATCGAGACGACCGCGATCGACAGCGCGTCATCCTGGTCGAGGCGCAGGCGGCGAACCAGTTCGTCAGTGAGCGAACTCTTGCCTGCCCCGCCGGTGCCCGTGATGCCCAGGGTGGGCACCGTGATCTTGCCGGCCGCTTCGTGCAGCGCCTCGCGGAACTTCGGATCGGCGCGCTCCAGTTCGAGCGCGGTGATGACCTGCGACAGCGACCGCCAGCGCTTGCCGACGTCCTTTTCCTTGAGCGCGTCGAGTTTCGTCGGCGCAAGGGGTGCCAGGTCGATATCGCACGCGGCGACCATCGAGCCGATCATGCCCATCAGGCCCAGTTTCTGGCCGTCCTCCGGCGAGAAGATGCGCTTGACGCCGTAGGCGTGCAACTCGGCGATCTCGGGGGCGACGATCACGCCGCCACCGCCGCCGAAGACCTGGATGCCCTCGCCGCCGCGTTCGCGCAAGAGGTCGATCATGTACTTGAAGTACTCGACGTGGCCGCCCTGGTAGGAGCTCACGGCGATGCCCTGCGCGTCTTCCTGCAGCGCCGCCGTCACCACCTCGTCGACTGAGCGGTTGTGGCCGAGATGGATCACTTCGGCGCCCATGCTCTGCAGGATGCGGCGCATGATGTTGATGGAGGCGTCGTGGCCGTCGAACAGCGAGGCGGCGGTGACGAACCGCACCTTGTTGGTGGGGCGGTATTCGGCGAGCTTCTTCGATTCGGAGAGGTCGGTCATGGCAGTCTCGGATCCGTTGGTTGTCAGGCGGCCTGCTGGGCGGTCACGGTCTTGGTGCCGGAGAGTTCGGCGTCCAGCGCGCGCCAGCGCGTCCTCACCTTGTCGAGGTGGTCGTGCTTCACGTGGCCGAAGCCGCGGATGTGCTCGGGCAGGTTGGCCAGCTCGAGGGCGAGGGCGGCATTGTCCACCGAGAGCCGACCGAGCGCGGCGTCCAGGGATGCCCGGTACTCGCCGATCAGCGCCCGCTCGGTCCGGCGTTCCTCGGTCTTGCCGAAGACGTCCCAGGCGGTGCCGCGCAGGAAGCGGAGCTTCGCGAGCCAACGGAACGCGGTCCAGGTCCACGACCCGTACCGGGCCTTGACCAGGTGGCCGTTCGCATCCTTCTTCGAGAACAGCGGCGGCGCCAGGTTGAAGCTCAACGTGAAGTCGCCTTCGAACTGTGCCTTCAGGCGCTGCTCGAACTCGCCGGTGGTGTACAGGCGCGCCACTTCGTACTCGTCCTTGTAGGCCATCAGCTTGAAGAGATATTTCGCGACGGCCCGAGCGATCTGGTCCTTGCCCGTCACCTGGGCTTCCTTCTCCTTCACCTTGGCGACGTAGTCGGCATACTCCTGGGCATACGCGGCGTTCTGGTATTCGGTGAGGAAGGCGACGCGCCGGCGCACCAGCGAATCGAGGTTCTCGGGCATCTGCACCACGACCGGCTTCGGCGGCAGAGCGATCTTTTCCACTTTCGCGAGATCGACGGCGGCCCGGCGGCCCCACAGGAACGCCTGCTTGTTCGCCTCCACCGCCACTGCATTCAGCTCGATGGCGCGCAGCAGCGCCGCTTCGCCCACCGGAATCAAGCCGCGCTGGAGTGCGAAGCCCAGCATGAACAGATTGGTCGCGATGGAATCGCCGAACAGCGCGGTCGCGAGCTTGGTCGCGTCGATGAAGGTCGACTTGCCGCCCACCGCTTCGTCGATCAGGGCCCGGATGCGGTCGTCCGGGAACTGCCAGTCGGGCTGCTGCGCGAACTGGCCGGGCGGCTGCTCGTGCGAGTTGATCAGCGCCACGGTGACGCCGGGTCGCGTCTTGGAGATCGCGTCCTGGGCACCGGCGGTCAGCATGTCGCAACCGAGGATGAGATCCGCCTCGCCGGTAGCGATGCGCTGGGCACGGATGCGGCCGGGCTGGCGCGCGACTCGCACGTGCGAAGTCACGGCCCCGTTCTTCTGTGACATCCCGGTCATGTCCAGCACCGAGACGCCCTTGCCTTCCAGGTGGCCGGCCATGCCCAGCAGCGCGCCGATCGTGATGACGCCGGTGCCGCCGATGCCGGTGATGAGGATGTCGTAGGTACCTTCACCCGGATCGGCCACGACCGCATCAGGCAGCGCACCGAAGTCTTCGGTCTTTGCCGTCTTGGCGGTCTTGGACTTGCGCACCGCGCCGCCGTCCACGGTGACGAAGCTCGGGCAGAAACCCTTCACACAGGAGTAGTCCTGGTTGCAGGAGGACTGGTCGATCATGCGCTTGCGGCCGAACTCGGTCTCCACCGGCAGGAGCGAGGTGCAGTTGGACTGCACGCCGCAATCTCCACAACCTTCGCAGACGGCCTCGTTGATGAAGAGGCGCTCGGTCGGCGTCGGCAGTTCCTTCTTCTTGCGGCGCCGGCGCTTCTCCGCGGCACAAGTCTGGTCGTAGATCAGCACCGAGACGCCCTTGTGCTCGCGGAGCGTCTTCTGCACGGTTTCCAGGTCGACGCGGTCGTGCACCGTCACCGAGGAAGGCAGCTTCGACCGGTCTTCGTAGCGTGACAGATCCTCGGTGACCAATGCGATCCGGCCCACGCCTTCGGCCACCATCTGCGCGGCGATCATCGGCACGGTCACCGTGCCGTCCACCGGCTGGCCGCCGGTCATCGCGACCGCATCGTTGTAGAGGATCTTGTAGGTGATGTTGACGTTGGCGGCTACCGCGGCGCGGATCGCGAGATAGCCCGAGTGGAAGTACGTGCCGTCACCCAGATTCGCGAACACGTGCTCGCGCTTGGAGAACGGCGCCTGACCGATCCACGGCGTGCCCTCGCCGCCCATCTGGGTGGTGGTGCGGTTGTGCTCGGGATAGATGGCTGTGGCCATCACGTGGCAGCCGATGCCGGCCAGCGCGATGCTGCCGTCGGGCACCTTGGTGGACGTGTTGTGCGGACAGCCCGAGCAGTACCACGGGGGGCGCACCGGCGTGTCCACCGTCTTGCGCAGCACGGCTTCCTTCGCTTCGAGGAAGGACAGCCGTGCCCGGATGTGGTCGCTGTCGTGGAACCGTGCCACGCGTCCGGCGATGACGCGCGCGATCTGCGCGATGGAGAAGTCGGCCTTCGCCGGCAGCAGCCATTCGCCGCGCGGGGCGACCCATTCGCCCTTCTCGTCGAACTTGCCGATGACCCGCGGCCGCACGTCGGGGCGCCAATTGTAGAGCTGTTCCTTCAGCTGGTACTCGACCATCTGGCGCTTCTCCTCGACCACGAGGATCTCCTCGAGGCCGCGCGAGAACTCGCGGATGCCTTCCGGTTCCAGCGGCCAGGGCATCGACACCTTGAAGAGGCGGATGCCGATCTCGGCGGCGCGCTGCTCGTCGATGCCCAGTTCTTCCAGCGCCTCGAGCACGTCCATGTAGGACTTGCCGGAGGCGACGATGCCGAGCCGCGCGTTCGGGCTGTCGATCATCGTGCGGTTCAGGCGGTTGGCGCGGGAGTACGCCATCGCCGCGTAGATCTTGTAGTCCTGCATCAACGCTTCCTGCTTGCGCGCCTGGATGCCGAGCAGGTCGAGCGAACGCCGGCCGTTCAGCCCGCCTTCAGGCATGACGAAGTCCGGCGGAATGATGGTCTGGAGCTTGAACGGGTCCGCTTCGATCGACGCCGAGGATTCCACCGTGTCGGCCAGCGCCTTGAAACCCACCGCACAGCCGGAGAAGCGCGACATGGCCCAGCCATGCAGGCCCAGCTCGATGTACTCCTGCACGTTGCAAGGGTAGAGCACCGGGATCATGGACGCGGAGAACAGGTGATCGCTCTGGTGCGGCAGGGTCGACGAATACGCACCGTGGTCGTCGCCCGCCACCAGCAGCACGCCGCCGTGCTGCGCGGTGCCCTGGAAGTTCATGTGCTTGAAGACGTCGCCGCAACGGTCGACGCCGGGGCCCTTGCCGTACCAGAGGGCGAAGACACCGTCATAGGCCGAGTCGCCGATGAGGTGGACCTGCTGCGACCCCCACACGGCCGTGGCCGCGAGCTCCTCGTTCACCCCGGGCTGGAAATGCACGTGGTGCGCGGCGAGGTGCTTCTTCGCCTTCCACAGCGCCTCGTCGAGGCCGCCGAGCGGCGAGCCGCGATAGCCCGAGATGAACCCACCGGTGTTGAGACCGGCGGCGAGGTCGCGACGGCGCTGCACGAGCGCCAGGCGGACCAGGGCCTGGATGCCGGTCAGGTAGATGCGTCCGGAATCGGCAACGTACTTGTCGTCCAGCGTGACGGCTTGCATGTGCTCTCCTTTGGGATTGTCTTCGAGGACATCCGCCCTGGGTGCGGCGAAGCCTCTGCGCCGCGGTCGCTGCGGGTCGCGGCGACCACGACCCGTACTACGACATCAGACGCCGGCTTCGTCCCAGCGCCGAGTTGAATCCAGCATGACCTCGTGGTGGCCGCAGCCACTGGGGATCATGGGGAAACAATTTTCCACAGACGCCACCACCACGTCCAGAAACGCGGGGCCCTCCGCCGCGAGGCAGCGGGCAACCGCCGCATCGAGTTCGGTCGGATCGCTGACACGCTCGGCATGCCAGCCGAATGCCTTGGCCAGCGCGACGAAATCCGGCAGCGCCTCGGTGTAGCTGTGGGACAGCCGGCCGCCGTGATTCAGTTCCTGCCATTGGCGGACCATGCCCATGTAACCGTTGTTGCACAGGAAGACCTTGACCGGCGTGCCATGCTGCACTGCAGTCGAAAGCTCCTGGATGTTCATCAGCACCGACGCGTCGCCGCTCACGCAGACCACCGTCTTGTCCGGATGGGCGATCTGGGCACCGATGGCTGCCGGCAGACCGTAGCCCATGGTGCCGGCGCCGCCGGAAGTCAGCCAGCGGTTGGGCCTCTCGAAGGCGAGATGCTGCGCCGCCCACATCTGATGCTGCCCGACGTCGGTCGACACGACGGCGTCGCGATCCTGCAGCGCCGCACGCAGCGTCCGCATCAGCTGCTGCGGGACGATGGCGTCGGGCCGGGTCTTGAAAGCAAGCGAATCCGCCGCCCGCCAGCGGGCAAGGCGCGCCCACCAGTCGTCCAAGCGGGCCGCCGGCGACGGGGTCAGCGCCAGTTCCTCCAGCAGGCCTTCCAGCAGCCAGCCGCAGTCGCCCGCCAGCGGCACGTCCACCGGGACGATCTTGTTGATGGACGACGGGTCGATGTCGAGATGGATCTTCTTCGCGCCGGGCGCGAACGAGTCGAGCCGGCCGGTGACGCGATCGTCGAACCGCGCGCCGACGCACACGATCAGGTCGGCGTGATGCATGGCGAGGTTCGCCTCGAGCGTGCCGTGCATGCCGAGCATGCCGAGAAACTGCGGGTCCGACGCCGGAAGGGCACCGAGCCCCATCAGGGTCAGCGTGCAGGGCGCACCCGTCTGGCGGACCACGCGTGTGAACGCCGCGCACGCCGCCTCGCCGGAATTGATGAGCCCGCCGCCACCGTAGAACACCGGACGCTTCGCTTCGCGGATCAGGGCCGCCGCCTTGCGCAGGTTGCCGCGCGGCAACGCACCCGGCCGCGACACGGCCGGGTTCACCGGCTGACCTACAGCGGCCGGCGGCACCGGAGCCAGCTGCAGATCCTTCGGGAAATCCACCAGCACGGGACCGGGTCGACCCTGGGTCGCCACTTCGAAGGCCTTCAGCACCACGGCCCGCACGTCGCCGGCCGAGCGCAGTTGTGTATTCCACTTGGTCACGGGGCGCGAGATGCCGAGGGCATCGCATTCCTGGAAGGCATCGGTGCCGATCAACGCCGTGGCCACCTGCCCGCTGATGCAGACCACGGGGACGGAATCGCACAGCGCATCGAGCAACCCGGTCGTGGTGTTGCTCATGCCGGGCCCCGACGTCACCAGCACCACGCCCGGCTTGCCGCTGCTGCGGGCGTAGCCCTCGGCCGCATGGACCGCGGCCTGTTCGTGGCGGACCAGCACGTGCCGCAGGCGGGTCTCGCCGTGTAGGGCATCGTAGATCGGAAGAACTGCTCCGCCGGGGTAGCCGAAGACGACCTCGACGCCGGCTTCCACCAGCGCATCGATGAGCGCCTGTGCTCCGTTGCGGGACGGACGGGGCTGCTCCAGGGGAGCCAGCAGGGAGGAGGAAGCGACGCGGTCGTTCATGGCAGGACGAATCTTAGGGGGTCTGCCCCGGAAAAGGCTTCCGATCTTTCTACATCTTCGCACTCTATGTAGAATATTTTTCTAACTATCCCGGATTCAAAGAATGAATCTCGACAAATTCGACATCGCCATCCTTTCCGTTCTCCAGAAGGACGCCCGCGCCAGCCTCCAGGAGGTGAGCGCGGCGGTCGGCCTTTCGACGACCCCCTGCTGGACCCGGATCAAGCGCATGGAAAGCGAAGGCGTCATCCAGGGCTACACCGTCCGCATCGACCCCGCGGCCGTGGGCTTCGCCGAGACCGTGATCGTCCAGGTGACGCTGGAGAGCCACAACGACGAGACCCTCGTGGCGTTCGGGCGGATGCTCGAGGAGATCCCCGAAGTGATCGAGGCGTATCTGATCTCGGGCGACTACGACTATTACATCCGCATCGCCGTCCGCGACACACGCGACTACGAACGGCTGCTGCGGCAGAAGCTGTATCGCATCCCCGGCATCCGCCACAGCCGGTCGAGCTTCGTGCTGCGGACACTCAAGCAGAGCCTCATCCCGCTGAGACCTTCATCGCCGACGGAGGACGAACCGACCGTCCCGAAGGCACGCCGCGCAAAGGCAACGGCCGCGAAGAGCAAGACGCGCTGAAGCGCGTCACTTCGCGCGGCCGGCCTCGCGAAATGCGCCCGGCGTCACGCCCGTGAGGCGGCGGAACACCCGGGTCAGGTGGCTCTGGTCGAAGAAGCCGGCTTCCATGGCGATCAGCGCCAGATCGCGATCCGATTCGCCCAGCAGCGCCTTCACGCGCGTGACCCGCACCTGCAGCAGGTACCGGTGGGGAGCAAGACCGGTCATCCGCCGGAACTGCCGCGCACACTGGGAGATGCTCAAGCCCGCGAGATCCGCGATGTCGCGACATCCGAGCGCCTGCGCCGGGTTGGCGTGGATGTGCGCCAGGGCACGCCTCACTCCGGGAAGCGGTATCGCCCCCGCAACCGCATCCAGCGCCAGCTCTCCTCCCGACATCTCCGCCCCCTCGTGTCCGAGCCGCCGCGCCCCGTCGGCCTCGTCGTTTGTCTTGCAGACTAGCGGGAAGAACCAACGGACGAACCCGATGCGTGCCCGCGAACGGCGGGCAAATTTCCCGCACCGACGACCGCCGAGGCCGAGCCTCGACACCTAGAATGTCCACCGGACGTCCGGCGCGCCGGGACGTGATTTCGTGAACCTGAAGCTCCATCTGACGCTGCGCATCGCGCTGCTGGCATTCCTCTGCCTCGTACTCGCCTCCGGCTACGTGATGTGGCAGGCCCAGCGCGAACAGCAACGGGCCATCGCGACGACGCTCTCGACCATGGCGAAACAGTTGCAGATCCGCCTCACCAGCGTCCAGGTCGGCTTCGACCGCGTGGGCCGCTTCCTGTACTGGGATCCCCTGGTGGATTCCGAGATCACCTCCGGCTACTGCGTGCGCTACGAGGATGTCCAGGGCCGCGCGGTGACCAGCAGTTGCCGGGGCTTCGATCCCGACGAGCCCCAGGCGTCGACCGCGCCCGCCTGGTTCGACTCCTTCTTCCGCGCGGTCTTCGATCCGGCACAGGAAACTACTCAGTCGCTGACGTGGCGCAAGCGCGACCACGGACAACTGGTCGCCACGCCCGACGCGACGATCCAGGTCGCACGCGCCTGGCACGCGGTGCGATCGCTCATGGGGCTGACCGCCGTGACCGTCCTGGCGCTGTGCGTGCTCGTGTGTCTCACGATCGACCGCGCGCTGCGACCCACGCGCGAGATCCTGCTCGGACTAGGGCCTGGAGCGCGGTGATCTTGCGGCGCGTCTGCCGGCCTTCGAGCTGATCGAGCTGCGCAAACTGAGCACGGGCCTCAACCGGCTCGCCGCCAGCCTCGAGCAGAGCATCGCGGAACGCGCCTAACTCACCCGCAAGCTGGTGAGCGTCCAGGAGGAGGAGCGGCGCCACCTCGCACGCGAACTGCACGACGAGTTCGGCCAATGCCTCGCCGCGATCAATGCGAGTGCCGCCAGCGTCGGGCTGACTGCGCGCCAGAAGTGTCCCGAGCTGGAGAGCGAGGCCGAGCGGCTGAACCGCATCACCGACCACATGATGCAGATGCTGCGCGGCATGCTGCAGCGCCTGCGACCGCCGGACATCGACGAACTGGGTCTCGTCGAGAGCCTGCGCAGCCTGGTCGCCGAGTGGAACGGCCGCCCGGCCAAGATCGATCTCGATGTCCAGGGCGATTTCGAGCGCCTGCCCGAAGCGGTCACCATCGGCATCTTCCGCATCGTGCAGGAGTGCCTCACCAACGTCGCGAAGCATGCCGACGCGACCCGCGTGTCGGTCCGCCTGCAGCGCCATCGAAACGATCGAGCGGTAGGCGAAGTCGACGTGATCGTGGAGGACGACGGACGCTCCGAGGCGCACACGCTCGCCGGCACGGGCGGCCTGGGCCTGCTCGGCATGCGCGAGCGCGTCACCGCGCTCGGCGGCCAGTTGACGCTGCGCGGCGCGGATCGCTCCCGCGGCCTGGTCGTGCACGCCCAGATCCCCATCGCCGTGGCGGCCTGAACGATGCCCGCACCCATCCGCATCCTGCTCGTCGACGACCAGGCCATCGTGCGCGAGGGCTATCGGTCGCTGCTCGCCAAGCACGCGGGCCTGCTAGTGGTCGCGGAAGCCGTCGACGGCGACGACGCCTATGTCCGCTTCCAGGAAGCGACACCGGACGTGGTGATCATGGATCTCTCGCTGCCGGGGCAGGGGGGGCTGGAGGCGATCGCGCGCATCTGCCGGCGCGATCCCAACGCCCGCATCCTCGTCTTCAGCATGCATCAGAACCCCACGTTCGCGGTGCAGGCGACGCGCGCCGGTGCCAAGGGGTACGTGACCAAGAGCAGCCAGCCCGAAGTCCTGGTCCGCGCGATCTACGACGTGTATCAGGGCCGCCCCGCTCTCAGCCCGGACATCGCGCAGGCGCTCGCGCTGAGCAAACTGGGCAGCGACGATCAGGCGCTGGCCGAACTCACGGTCCGTGAATTCGAGATCCTGCGCATGCTGGTGGATGCCAGGTCCACCGATGACATCGCGACCGCGCTGCACATCAGTCCCAAAACCGTCTCCCACTGCCACTATCAGATCAAGAAGAAGCTGGGCGCGGCCACCGACATCGAGCTGGTGCACCTTGCCCTGCGCATGAACGTGCTGGATCCGTTGGCGCTGGCGGATCGCGCTTGAACTGCACATCTTGAAACACGGAGAACACGGAGAGAGCTTGCAGCTCCTTCCCCCAACTTCAGGTGGGGGAAGGTTGGGATGGGGGCGTCGTATGGTGGCAATCTGCCCCCACCCCACCCCTCCCCCACGCTGCGCGTGGGGGAGCGATCCATGCAAGATACTCCGTGTTCTCCGTGTCGCCGCTTTGCAGTCGCTCGGTCTTGCAGCGTTGCGGCCACCAGCCTCGCCCCGATCGTTTCAAGTGAGTTGCACCCGCTCGCCGAAGGGCACTTCGCCGTTGCCCTTCACCAGCCACAGCACCGGATAGGACGGTGCCAGGGCGGGAAACTCGCCCATCGCGTCGGTGAAGTAGATCAACAGATCGGGCGCGATCGCGGCGCGGTCGACCCAGTCGAACACCGGCGTGAAGTTGGTGCCACCACCTCCGCCGACTTCCGTCGGCAGACGCACCTGCTCCCACGCGGAGAACGACCACGGGCCGTCTACCGCGAGTCGCTCATCGCACGCATGCACGGTAAGCTGAGCGCTGACCTGCGCCTTGAGCGCATCGAGCTCGGCGGCAAACTCCCCGAGTTCGCCTTCCGTAATGGACCCGCTCGTGTCGAGCACCGCGACCAGGCGGATGGAGCCCTTCGCCAGCCGTGGCAACAACGCCGTACCGTCGCGGCGCGGTGGCCGCTGGAAGGTGTAGTCCTCCTGTGCCGCCGCATAGACGTAACGCGCAAGCAACGCCCGCCAGGGCAATGTGGGTTCGAGCAGACGCTCCAGTCGCCGCAGCCACGATTCGCCGAGCCGGCCGGCTTCGCGCGCGGCCTGGGCTGCGGCGGCCAAGCGACTCTTCCACAACTGTTCGAGCGCAAGGGGATCACCCATGCCATCGACACGCCGATCCCTGTGCCCGTCGGGACGATGACGCCGCCCTTCGGAGCCCGCGTCGTCCCACGCGTCCTCCGCAGCTTCGAGCGGCGGCGCGCCACCCTCCCCTTCGGTCGGTGACGTCGCGCGGGTTCGCAGTTCCTCGCGCAACCGTCGCTCGCCCAGATAGCCCGCGAGACCGCCCTGATCGTCGCGATCGAACACGTGTCGGTCGAAGCTCTGCTCGGCGGTCTCGGCCGGAATCAGCGGATAGATCTCTTCCGCCGACAACCCACGGAACATGGGTTCGAGCAGTGCGTCCACCGGCGGCACGAAGCCGTCGTCGCGCAGCATGTGATTGACCGCATGATCGCAGGCCACATCCCAGCGCCGCTTGATGCGATGGTCGCGCCGCGCGAAATGTCCCAGGGCGCAATGCAGCGCTTCGTGCGCCAGCCAGAACTGGAGATCGCCGAACCCCACCTCGTCCACGAAGGCCGGGTTGAAGTGCACGCTGTGCGCATCGGTGGCGAGCGTGGGGCACCATTCCGGATCGGCCGCGCGGAACGCGAGGTACAGCGACAGCGAACCGATGAACGGCCGCTCCAGCACCAGCCGTGCGCGGGCCGCCGCGAGCTTGGTGAATGCGCGCGCCAGGACGTCGGACGAATCGCTCACGTCAGCACTCAGCGGGAACGTGCGGGCTGTTTCATCCCGGGTTCCGGTCGAACAGCACCAACTCGCCCACGCTGTCCGCCCACTCGCCGAACTCGGGCACATCGATGAGCGGGCGGCCGACGCAGCGCTGCATGTCGGTGACCAGCATCACGCCCAACTCGCGCTGGGCGAAACCGCGGGCATAGCGCAGGATGTTGCCGTATACGGCTTTCGCTTCGGGCGCCCGCTCCGCCCGGACCGCCCGCCGCACGAGCGCCGCGGCGACACCGTACTGCAGGTCGACCGTGTCGGGCATGCGTTGCGACTCGCCCCGCACGATCGCATCGACGTCCGGCATGCGCTCCATGTGGTCGACGAACGCCTTCAGCTCCACGCCTGCGGCCTTGCCGACACAGGCCTGCAGTCCCTCCAGCAGCAAGGCGCCATCGTCGCCGAATTTCTCGAGCGCACGATGGGCATAGAACCAAGTCCGCGGTGACGGAAACGCGACCGGCATGCGCGCGGGATCGAAGTCGAACAGCAGCTCCGGCCGGAAGCGCAGGAACGCGATCACCCGTGCGTCCACCCCGCTGCGATGAGCCCACGCCACCCAGTCGTCCAGGTGCGGCTCCACCTCGTAGTGCGTGAACCGGTTCGCGAGCGGCGCCGGCATGGCGTAGGTGACCCCGCGGTCACCCTGGCGATTGCCGGCAGCGAAGATCGCCCAGCCGCCCGGCACCGCATAGTCGCCGAGGCGGCGATCCAGGATCAGTTGATAGGCGGCCGCGGTGACCGTCGGTGCCGCCGCGTTGATCTCGTCGAGGAACAGCACGCCGCGGGCGCCGTGGCGCGACGCCTCCGGCAGCATCGAGGGCACCGACCACTCGACCCGCTGCCCATCGCGAAACGGAATGCCGCGCAGATCGGTGGGCTCCAGTTGCGAGAGCCGCAGATCGATCAGGCCGACGCCCGCCCGCGCCGCGAGGTCGCGCACAATCTCGCTCTTGCCCACGCCGGGCGGCCCCCAAAGCATGACCGGCGTGTGTGCTCCCGCGACTGCGCTCCGGAATTCGCGTTCAAGGATGGCGGCGATGTGCGAGGGTCTCATCCACCTGATTCTACCGGGCATCGACCGGGACATCGACGGCGGGGTCAACCTGGGACTCTAAACCATAGGCGGACGTTGCCTCGCTGCAGGGGCAGACAATCCTCGAATTGCTCGTACCGTGCTCGGGTGATTTCCATACCAGAACGGTCGTCGAGAAATCATCATAAGTGTGAACGCTCTCTAGAACCTGCGCGCGAATTCGCTGGGCGACACTCCCGTGATGCGGCGGAACGTGCGCGAGAAATGGCTCTGATCGAAGAAGCCGAGCGACAGGGCGATCGAGCAGATGGACTGGTCGTTCTGCGCGAGCAGTGTCTTCGCCCGTTCGATGCGCATGTACAGGAGGTAATACATGGGGCTGGCGCCCATGCTTACGCGGAACTGGCGCGTGAAATGCGAGCGGCTGACACAAGCGGCCCGTGCGATGTCGTCCAGGCTCACGTCATCGCCGATGTGGCGCTCCATGAACTCGAGGGCACGCGCGCGAGCACCGCGGGAAAGGCCGTTCGGTCGCGCGGACGACCCGCCGGATTGCCGGGCCTCGAGCGGCACCACGGCGTCGTGCGGCGGCTCGGGATGGAAGCGTCGACCCGGAAACAGGATGCCCTCGAGGGACGTCGTGCCCGAGTGCTGCGCGAAGGACCAGGCGGGCGTGATACCGAATCGACCCGTGGCGTCCTGCTCGGGGCCGGTCGCGGCATCGAGCTCGGGCGGTGCTTCGGTGAGCAGGAGCCGGGGAATCGGCGGGCGGGCATCGCGGTGATCGAGGTTCATGATCGGATCCTCCGGTCGGAAGATGGACGATGAAGCGGGGTCGAGCGTCAATGCGCCAGGGCGCGACCCTGGGTCACGGTGGCCAACGCGATCGCGCTGCGCGCGCCGGGTGAATCGGCAAGCTCGTTCAGCATCGCGAAATCGTGGATGGTGCCGAGCACTCGCACGGCGGAGAGGAAGACGCCGGCTCGCGCGAGGCACGCGGCATACGCTTTGCCCTCGTCGCGGACAACGTCGTCCCCGGCAGTGACGATCTACGCTGGCGGCAGGTCGGCGAATTGAGCGAGGGTCGCCTGCAGGGGTGCTGCGAGGCGGTCCTTGCGGCGCGAGTCCGCCAGCAGGTACGCGTTCCAGAACCGCTTCATGCCGATCTTCGTGAGCCAGTAACCGTCGGCGTACTCGTTGTAGGAGTGCGTTTCGGAATTCGCGTCGGTCAACGGGTGCATCAAGGCCTGACAGCGCAGCGGCGGCCCGCGGCGTTCCTTCGCCAGCAGGGCGACCGCGGCGGCAAGTGGTAACCCAATAATACCCATCGATGGGTTCAGAACCTGCAAGTCGATCAGACGGGCATTGCCTCGCTGACGCGGATGGCAATCCTCCATTTGCTCGTACCGAGCTCGGGTGATTTCCATACCGGAACGCTAGTCGAGAAATCATCATTAGCGTGAACACGACCTACTTCAAAGGCGGCATGAGAGTGATCCGCTTTGAAAAGGAGAAAAATAGGGTACTTCACACCCCACCGGGGACCCCGCGGTATCCTCGATTACTCGGTCTGGCTTGTTCGGGTCGGGCTTGGATTTCCCCGTGGTCTGCCCGGTGGTACGCCCTGGCCCGCTGGATTCTGGCCTGAGTTTGGCCTTGCCTTCACCGACTGAGTATCCGGTAGAGTTGAACAGCACCAGACCCGCTGCTACCAGAGTAAAGATCAACCTGCGCATACTTGCCTCCTTTCGACACCGCCTGCCACCGCATGGCGGTCGCCTGGCGGATAAAGAGCACCTCATTCAAATGTCGCGTACAGGCTAAGGCCCGCCGGCTCGCAAGTCGTCAGCGAAATGTCGGGATTCGGTCGGGAATCCGACGTCTAGCAGCCTGTCGGACTTGACGATTTTCGACTCGCCAAGGTGCGCTGGAATGCTTCCGAGACTAACCAGAATGCGAGTCCGGTAGTGCCGGGCTTCCGCTTCCGCCCTGCCCGAGCCGGGGTGGTCGCAAGTACTGGCTTGCGGTTACCCGAAGCTGCAGAAGCGTTCAGAACATCCAGGAGAGACTTAGCGTCCCGAAGTCGGTGCGCTCCCGCTCGCTTTTGAAGGACTTGGTGAAATACGTTCGACCGAGGAAGCCTACGAAGCGACCATGTCGCACAGAGATGCCTACCGTCGTCATCCCGATGAAGGGCTCCGAGCCGACCGATCGACTGTCCCTCAACACGGTACCGTCGAGCGGAAGGTAGTGGGCGACCCTATACCCGACGAATCCGCCGGAAAGCGACACGGACCAGCCATTCACGGGTACGACTCCCACCGTCGAGGCTGTGTTGAGACCTTGGCGCGGCGCCGTCCCGCCCAGGGCATCCACGAGGTTCCAGCCGACCTCGCCATATACCCCGACCCCGGCACCAGTGAAGTAGTTGCCGAGACCCGCATTGGCCACGGGTATGATCCGCCACGAGGCCGATCAGGTGAGCTCACCTCGAGCGAGCAGGTACGAACCGGTGTAGCCCACGTTGAGGACAGCCTCGTTCGGAAGTTGGGTGTCCCAGCCCATCGGTTCGTCGGAGCCGACCCCCTTGTGGACCCATTTCTGTGCCTGCTCCGCTTGAGACGCCGGTCCGACGATGCCGACTCTCAGCTGCCACACATGGGTCCAACGGCCCCCTACGGCATAGATGTTGTTGTCGACGTACAGCACGCCTGCGTACGGTTGATCGTCCAACGGTGGATGCGTGGCCTTGATGTCGTTCGGCGTGAACATCTCTTGAGCGAACGACCACGCGGCATAGGTCCGGTACCCTTCGTCACCAACGAACGGCAGGAACGACCAGAGATTCCCCCAACGCCGGACGAAACTTCGATCGTTGTAGGTGTCGACGGCGTTCGACATCCACGAGATGCCGATGCCGTTGGTGTAGTTGTTGTCGGAGTAGGTGAATACGTCGTTCTCCAACGTAAACGTCCAGGCGCCGTTATGCGCAGCGGTCGTTTCCTCAGCCCAGGTGACTGCGGGCGAAAAGAGAGCCGTCAGCGACCCGCACTGCTATATCAAGCGTGCGATGGCCGGCTTGAGGGTATCGGGCAATTTGCTATCGAACACAGGTCCAGCTCCGATAGACGGCCTTCGCGCTGTTGACGAACGGTCCACTGCGTTCGCCGCCGCCAGCTGATCCCTAGCCCTCATGCATCGTCCAGGGTCAGCTCGATGGGCGAGGCGCTTGCACCAGTATCGCGTCGGATGTGCCTCGCTCGAGAGTTCCGAGGAGCAAGGCACAGCCCCGTGGAAGCAGGTGCTCGCCGTCGACTCGATCCGGCGTCTCACCCGGAATCATCGGCAGGTACGCCAGATTCGGACTCATCGAAGCGGCCTCAGTGGGCAAGCGCCGGCTTGCTCTCGGCCGAAGGTGCCGGAGCAGGCGCGGTCGTCCGGGAGATCTTGAACCACGCCGCGTACAGGGCCGGGAGGAAGAAGATCGTCAGGAACGTCGCGACGGTGAGGCCACCCATGATGGCGATGGCCATCGGGCCCCAGAAGACACTTCTGCTAAGCGGGATCATCGCGAGCACCGTCGCCGTCGCGGTGAGCACGACCGGGCGGGTTCGATGAACGGCGGCCTCGACGACTGCGGTCCACGGGTCGGCCCCGGCGTCCATCTCGGCCTGAATCTGGTCAATGAGGATGACGGAGTTGCGCATGATCATTCCACTCAAGGCGATCACACCGAGGATAGCGACGAAGCCGAGCGGTGCCTGAGCAACGAGCAGCGCGAGCACCACGCCGATCAGCCCGAGCGGCGCGGTGAGGACGACCATTGCCATGCGCGAGAAACTCTGTAGCTGCAGCATGAGGATGAGCAGTACCGTCACGATCATGACCGGCGCCACCGCCGCCAGCGCCTTGTTGGCCTTGTCGCTCTCCTCGACCGCTCCGCCGACATCGATACGGTAGCCAGCCGGGAGTTTCGCTTCGATGTCCTTCAGCAGCGGACGGATTTCCTGCGTCACCGAGACGGCCTGCTCTCCGTCCTTGACGTCCGCGCGCACCGTGATAGCCATGTCGCGGTTGCGCCGCCACAGCACCGGCTCTTCGAGTTCGGCCCGCACGCGAGCAACCTGAGACAGCGGCACGACCGTGCCCTGGCGCGTGAAGAGGTTGATGTCCTTCAGACTGTCGAGGTCCAGGCGCTCGGAAGGCACTGCGCGCGCCACGATATCGATCAGGTCCTCACGCTCGCGCAGCTGCGACAGCGTCGCGCCGTTCATCACCGTCTGGGTCACCAGCGCGACGTCAGCCGGCGCCAGCCCGAGGGCCCGCGCCTTGTCCTGGTCGAGGTCCACCTTGAGGGCGCGCACCGGGTCGTTCCAGTCCAACTGGACATCGCGTACCTTGGGATTGGACGCAACCACGCGCTCGACGTCGCGAGCAATCGCGCGCACCTTTTGCGTATCGGCGCCGACCACCCGGAACTGCACCGGGAATCCGACCGGCGGGCCGAGCTCGAGGCGGGAAACCCGTACCCACGCCTCCGGAAATTGCTGGTCGACGCTCGCGATGAGGCGCGCGCGCAGCCGCTCGCGCGCTTCCATGTCCTTCGTCATCACGACGAACTGCGCGTAGCCCGGGTTCGGCAGCTCGGGGTTGAGCGAGAGATAGAAGCGCGGCGACCCTGCGCCGGTGTACGCCGTGAAGAACCTGACATCCGGGTCGTTCTTGAGCAACCCTTCCATCTTCTTGACTTGCACGGTCGTCGCAGCGAAGGAGGCGCCTTCCTTCAGGCGCAGATCGACGATGAGCTCGGGCCGCGTGCTCGACGGAAAGAACTGCTGCGGCACGAGCTTCATGCCGGGCAACGCGAGGCCCAGCGCGACGGCGGTGGCGCCGATGACCCACCAGCGCCGATCGATGGCGAAGCGGATCATGCTACGAAGCTTGCGGTAGAAAGGCGTCTCGTAGGGATCGGCGTGCGCTCCGGCTTTGTGATGCTTCGCGAAATCCGGCAGCAACTTGACCGCGAGGTAAGGGGTGAACAACCCCGAAACGACCCATGAGAAGAGCACTGCCGTGCCGACGATCCAGAAGATGCCGCCGGCGTATTCGCCGGTCGAGGATCTCGAGAAGCCCACCGGCATGAAGGCGGCGACCGTGATCAGCGCCCCGGTGATCCGGGGCATCGCAGTCGCATCGTACGAATACGCGGCCGCCTTGACGCGGTCCCAGCCCTGTTCCATCTTGACGACCATCATCTCCACGGCGATGATCCCGTCGTCCACCAGGAGGCCGAGCGCGATGATGAGTGAGCCTAGCGAGATGCGCTCCAGATTCCATCCCATCGCCAGCATGACGATGGCGACCCCGCCGAGCACGATCGGCACGGACAGCCCGACCACGATACCTGTGCGCCAGCCAAGGCTGATGAGACACACGATCAGCACGATGACGAGCGCTTCGAGCAACGAGCGCTCGAACTCCCAGATCGACTCGCTCACCGTAGTGGGCTGATCGGCGACCCGTTCGAGCTCTACGCCGTAGGGAAGCTGCGCCTGGATCCCGGCCACTTCCTTCTCGATCGCTTTACCGAGGTCCACGACGTTGCCGTCGTCGGTCATCACGATGCCGAGCATCAGCACCTGCTCGCCGTTGTACCTCACCGTGTAGGTCGGCGGATCCTCGAACGCGCGCGTCACGGTCGTGAAGTCGCCGAGCTTGATCGTCCGGTCACCTGCGGTGACGGGGACGTTCCTGATGTCGTCCTCGCTCGCGAACTGACCGGTCACGCGCACGAACACGCGATCGCCCGCTGTGTCGATCGAGCCGGCGGAGTACACGTTGTTCTGGTTACGCAGGCTCTCGGCGATCACGAGGGGCGTGATACCGAGAGCGGCGAGCCGCTGGTGCGAGAACTCGACGTAGATCTTCTTGGCCTGCTTGCCGTAGATGTCCACTTTCTTCACCATCGGCACTCTCAGAAGGCGCCGTTTCACGAGTTCGGCCTGGTCGGAGAGTTCCGCATGGTCGACGCCATCGCCCTTGACGGCGTACATGAGCGCCGAGACGTCACCAAACTCGTCGTTGAAGATCGGCCCGATCACGCCTTCCGGAAGTTCGAGCTTGATGTCGCTGAACTTCTTCCGCGCCTGGTACCACGCCTCGCGCTGGTCCCGCTTCGAAGTACCGTCGTTGACGCTGAGGGTCATGCCGCCGTAACCCTGCCTCGCGAAGGTTTTCACCTTGTCGAAGTGGTCGAGCTGCTCGAACTTCTTCTCCATTCGATTGAGAACCTCGTCCTGCATCTGCTGCGCCGAGGCCCCCGGCCAGATCACCATGACGGTCATCGAGGGCACGGAGAAATTCGGGTCCTCGAGCTGGCCGAGACGGGTGAATCCCAACATGCCGCCCACGCCGATCACGAGGATGAGGAACAACACGACGGCGCGGTGGTTCAGCGCCCATTCGGTGAGATTGAAGGATTTCATCGGGTCGCCTGCTTGGTGGATTCGCTGCGCGCGCCCTCTTGCAAGGCAACGCGCAACCCGGGCGCCATCTTCTGCACTCCCGCGGTGATGACCAGGGCACCAGGTGGCGGTCCGGAAACCAGCACCAGGTCGTTTCGATAGCCGTGCACTACGACGGGGATCAGATCGACGGTCCCGACCGTTCCGCGACTTTCCGGACGCACGACCCACAGCGCAGGCTGCCCGTTGGTCTGGGTGATCGCAGCCGCCGGGATGGGCGCCATCGACGTTTCACCCGCCGGGTACTCGACGACCAGTGTGGACGTCGCGCCGAGCGGCAAGTGCCGAAAGCGGGTGGGCTTGAGTCGGGCGCGATAGGTACGCGTCAGTGCTGCGGCCTGCGGTGACACCTCGCGCAGGTCAACGTCGAAGGCGTCATCGGGGTCGCTCGCCAGCCATGCCTTGTACCGCGCGCGCTTGAACGCTGCGAGCTGGTCCTCGGGCACGTCGACGACGACTTCTGGCTCGCCGTCATCCGCGATCGAGACCACCGGCTGGCCTTCGGCGACGACCTGGCCGACCTCGAATTTCCTGGACGTGACGACCCCACTGCGCGAGGCATGCAGCACCGTGTACTGCAGGCGGTTGCGTGCCAGCTCCAGCTGCCTGCCCTGGGCTTCGGCCGTTGCCTTCGCCGTAAGGGCGCGGCTGTTCGCCTGCTCGTCGTCGGAGGCGCTAACCGAGCCATCGATCTTGAGCGCAACGAGACGTTGCCGATCCGACTCGGCCTGGCGCGCCAGCGCAGTCGCGGCCGCCAGCTGCTGGCGGCTCGCCTCCTCCGCGAGGCGGTAGTCGGTATCGTCGAGCACGGCGATCACGTCGCCTTCGCGGACCGTCTGACCCACTTCGACCATCCGCTTTGCGACCTTGCCGCTGACGCGAAAAGCCTGTTCCACCTCGTGCCGGGCCTGCACGGTGCCGACGTAGCGGTTGGCCTCCGCGGCTTTGTCATAGCGAAGCTCGACGGTACGCACGGTCCGCGGCGCCTCGACCGGCGATTTTTCGTGCGAACAAGCCGAGAGCATGACGACGATCGTCAGAACTAAGGGGGTTGCGGCAGCAATTGGATTCACGGCGATTCCTCTGAGGGCAATGGATATCAGGATTTCGGCGTAGAGGCTGCACCGGCGGCCGCCGGTCGGCCGGCAGGCTCGAACACCTGCCATCCCCCGCCCAGAGCCTTGTACAGCTGTACGCTGTCCAGCAGCAGCTGCGTGTCGCTGTCGTTCGAGTTGATCCGCACCGACAATCGCGTGCGCTGCGCATCGAGCAGCGGCAGCAGATCGATCTGTCCGCGGTCGTAAAGCGACTGTGCGCGGCCCAGCGCTGCGTCAGCGGCTTTGGCCGCGGACTGGAGGGATTGGGCGCGCTGCCCCTCATCCTTCAGCTGGACCAGCGCGTTCTCGACGTCCTCCAGCGCGCGCACGATACCGTCCTCGTAGCGGAGCAGCGCCTCCGACTGGCCGCTCGCGGCAATATCATTGATGGCCTGGGTCCGCCCGGCGTTGAAGATCGGCATCGCCAACAACCCGGTTGCGAGGCTGAAGCGCGTGGCGCCCAGGTCGATCGCGTTCAGATCGACCGACTGGCTGCCGAACATCGCGCCGAAGAAAAGTCGCGGAAACCACTCCGCCTTCGCCTGCCGCCGGCGCGCGTTCGCGGCTTCCAGTTGCGCGTTCATGGCGAGCAGGTCGGGCCGGCGCTGCAACAGCGTCGCGGGCTGACCCGGTTCGGCAGCCGGGACTGCGACCGCCCCGTTCCAAGGCACCAGACCACCGGCGTTGAAAGCCTGGTCTCCAACCAGCACCGCGATGCGATGGCGCGTAACGGCGACCAGCGTCTCCAGCGGCGGAATCGCTGCATGCGCCCGGGCCGCTTCAGTCTGTGCGCGCTCGACGTCGAACGCCGTCGCCAGGCCCACGCGCTGACGCGCAGTTACCAAGCGCAGCGTTTCGTCGTGGGCAGAGGCGATCTCGCGCACAGTCGCCAGCTGGCGCAGCGCGCCGGCGAGCGTGAAGTAGTTCGACGCGACGTCGGTCATCACCAGCAACCGCACGCCCTGCGCGTTGTGCTCGGCAGCCATCGCATCGGCGGCGGCCGCTGACGCGCCGGCCCTCAGGCGGCCGGAGAGATCGGCTTCCCAGGAGACATTGAGGCCGCCGCCCACCGCTATCACATCCGGGACAGCCAGCTTCTCGGCACCGCTGTACCCGGTGTCGTAGCGCACGCCGCCTGCGCTCGCGCCGATACTGGGCAGCATCCAAGAACGGCTGATCGTCTCTCCAGCGCGCGCAGCACGCACGCGTTCGGCGGCAATCTTCACATTGCGGTTCTCGCGCGCCGAGCGGCGCACCAGATCGGACAGTACCGGGTCGCCGTACTTCTCCCACCACGCGATCTCGGGCTCGCTCTTCTCGGTGGGAGCGGCGGCGTACTCTCGTGGAACTTCGACCGACGACTTCAAGACGGGCGTCGAACATCCCGTCAAGACAAGAGCGAACGACACGGCAAGCGTAGCTGCCAGGGCATGCCGCGAGATCCCGGCACCGCGCCTGCCGTGCTGCCCGCTGCGGCAGACAAGCCCCAGGCTCGAAGCGCCGCGCTCTGCGCGGTACGGTTCCTCAGTCTTGCAATGCAATGTCGCGAGTTGAGACATCTTGGAAACCTGTCGGAGAGACAGCGTTGGGTTGAGTAAGTCGCTTGGGTTCATGAGGTGCAAGCGTAGTCAAAGACCTAAGGCGAGTCGTCAGCAAAGCGTCGGCATTTCGTCGGGATTTGGTGGGATGTGGTGTCTGAACCGAACCGGGTCGCGCGGCCGTTGACCACCCGCGCCGCGCGAGTGCGTACGCTTTCCTAGACGGGTACGCGGATCGACTTGAGCTCCGCGCGGCAGGCCTCGCCAAACGCCCGCAATGGATCGGCCTCCTCGGAGCCTGCAAGCTCGCGCAGCTCTTCCACGGTACGGTTCTCGGCGAAGTACTGTTCGGTGATGCGACGTAGCAAGCGCTCCGCCTCGGCCAGAACGGCAGGAGAACCGCACAACCGAATACGGTTGAGTAGCGCATACATGGGCAGCAGTTTGTCCGGCTGGTCCAGGGTGTGAATGAAGGAATCCACCAGGAGCTTGGCGCATTCGGCGATGAATTCGCCGTAGAGCGCCTCGCGCTTGCGCATCTCCGCCTGAAAGAGATCGCGCTTGTGGAGCGTCCGCTGCGAGATCCAAGCCGTCGCGACGGTGGCAGAGGCACCCACGAACGATCCCATCAGTACCGCCATTGCCGGAACGCTGGTCGCTTCGATGATCATGTCGGCGGCCTGCGATCGCTCATGGCTTCGCCTCGACGATTACCGTCAGGTCATCCGCGATGAGCCTCAGGAGCTCGTCGCTGGAGGCGAATTCGCGGCTTTGGCCGGTAGCGAAGTTTTCCAGACGGCCGGAGAGTGCGCCGGGTTGCGCATCGCTGCGCACCTTGACTACGTAGGCACGCGGGCTCGCGTGTTCGGATTCAGAGCTCATCGGCACAGGACGTCTCGACGAACAGGACGCGCACGGCTCGTGACACGCCGATCCATTCTTCATTGACCGGTGCCACCGTCACGAGCACCCGGCTTGCGGTGCGCACGCGGGTGGCGCAAATGACAGCGTTCGCCTTGGCGTTGAACTCGAGGCCGCCTGCCGCGGCGCCATGGTCAGGCGCCGCGCACCGCTCTTCGATGTCTGGCGCGAAGCCTGACGAGTCCGGCATCGCGCAGATCTGCGCGATGCCGCCGCCCGTGGAGCCGGCGCCAACGGCACCAGTCGTTAGCAGAAGTCTCATGCGGCTTCTTTGCAGAGATGTCATGACGGCTACCTTAGCCTCCGGCAACCGCAGAGTCGTCAACGAACGGTCGGCAATTGGTCGGTGTTTGGGCAGCACGACGTGATGCGACGCCGCCGGCCCGCGCAACTCGCGCCGAAGAGCGCGTCCTGACCATTCGTCGTTGCGGACTCAATCGCGACGTTTCGCTTACGACTAGCCCTTTGGCATCGCGCACCATGGCGTGCGCCGTCCGCGGTGCTTGAGCAGAGTGCCCCTGCGGCAACTCTGAACGGCCACGCAGACGGGATGCTTTCTCACGCAACACACAGTCCAGGGACAGGAGCACCTCATGAACACTGGCGAACCGATGCTCTACGGGGCGCGGCGTCTCGAATCTGCCAGATCGGGCAGCGACGGGCGGCGCTGGCTCACGAAGGCCTGGCCCGGCGCCGGCGCGTTCTACGCCGGACTGATCATCGTTCTGTCCGCCTGGGTCCTGCACAGCTTCGTCGAGGCTTTGCTCGCGGCTTGCATAACGGCGATCGCGAGCTGGCCGCTCTACCGGAGATTCTCTGCTTGGCTGCCGCGATGGATGGCGCGGGGCACCGCCCCTTTGCTCTTCACGGCCGGAATCACCATGTTGGTGCTGGCGCCCATGATGTTTGCCCTTGGCGCTCTGCTGACAGAGAGCCACGCCCTGTTTCTCGAGATCGCAGCGGTCGATCAGGCGGGTATCGCGGTGCCGCGCTGGCTGCAGGACGTTCCGGCCGCCGGACCCTGGCTGGTTGCCCATTGGGAAAGCCCGCTGGCGCGACCCGGCACGGTCTGGACATGGCTGCAGCGCATCGACCCCGATAGGCTGCTTACCGGAGCGAGCTCGGTCGGCCACTTTCTCGCCCGACACGTGTCGATCATCCTGTTCACGATCCTGGTCCTGTACTTTTTATACCAGCAGGGTGAAGTGCTGGCACAGGCGGTGAGGCGAGTGCTCCGCGACTGCATCGGCGACCATGCCGAAGACTACGCCGACGTGGCAACGCGGGCCTTGCGCGCCTCGGTGAGCAGCATGCTGGTCGTGGGACTGTTGGACGGGTTCGCGTGCACGATCGCCTATTCCCTCGCCGGTGTGCCGCACGCGCTCCTGTGGGCCGCGATTACCGGTGCGCTCGCGCTCGTGCCGTTTCTCGCGTATGCAGCCGTCGCTTCATTGGCCATTCAACTGGCCTTGGCGGGAGCTGCCGCGCCGGCGCTGCTCTCGTCGGCGCTCGGATGCCTGATCCTGTTCTGTGGCGACAAGATAGTGCGCCCGATGATCGCGCACAATGGAACCAACCTGCCCTTCGTCTGGGTCCTGATGGGCTGTCTGGGCGGTTTCGAGGTACTCGGCATTGTCGGACTGGTGGTCGGACCGGTCCTGCTTGCCCTCGCCCGCGAACTGTGGGTGGGGCGCCTGCGCGGGCTCGCCGATGCCGATGCCCAGGAATCGATCAGCTCTGTCGACGGCTAGACATGATTTGGTGCGATCCGCGGACCGCGTTCACGAGACCTTGGGTCGAGGTTTCGGGGAATCGAGCAGCGCTCGCGCTCTGTTCACGGCCGTTGTCGCCCCCGCCTCCTCCAGCCGGTCGACCAGCGCGGCCAACGCATCCAGATCCCCCGCCGTTGCACCCGCGTGTTCGCAAAGGTCCAACCGGGCAAGCAGTTCGAGCCAGGGAGCCTCCTGCTGCCTCGCCTCCGCGATGGCACGGCGAACTGCAGCCTCGGCGACTTTTGCCTCACCGCGTCCACGCGCGATCGCGGCTTCGATCATCAGCAGCTGAGGCAGATACACGCGTTCATCGTGCTCTGCAACGAACTGCAGCGCTTCCCGGAGTTGTGCTTCGGCGGCGTCCCAGTCGCCGGCGAGCACCGATGCTTCGGCGGCGTACCCCAGGTTCTCGCTACCACCGGCCAGCATTCCGAGTGCGACGTTGTTCTCGTGAGCCTCGCGAATACGCCGATGCCCCTCGCGCGGATGTCCCATCCGGGCGTCCGCCCAAGCACGAAACCACTGCCACGCGGTGTGTCCCTGTGCGATCGTGAACCTGTCCACAAGCGCCCGCATCCCGTCGGCCAGCGCGGCGACTCGCTCGGCGTTGCCGAGCCGCACCTCCTGAAGGGCGTCGAACCAGATCGCGATCATGCCGGATACCGGCTGTCGCAACTGTTCCGCACGGGCATAGGCTTCGCGGATGCGCGCGCTCGCCTGCTGCACAAGGCCCAGATGAAGCAGCTGCATGCTGAGCAACCCCAGGAGCATGGCCTTGGGATCCACCACGAATATCTCACCGGCCCCGGCGTCCAGCAATTCCAGCGCCGGAAGTCCGCGCTCTAGCCAGGCACGTGCGGCAGCCGGGCGGCCCTGCAGCATGTGCACCTGACCTTGCACGGTGCATGCGCCCAGCACCACAACCGGATCGTCGGTCGCGGTGGCGAGCCCTTGTTCACCCACGGCAAGTGCCTCGGAATACTCCGCACGCATGCAAAGCACGAATGCGCACCCGTGCGTGAGAAGCCCGCGCAGGGGGTGCTGCGGGACATTTCGCAGCAGAGCGTAGGCACGCATCAACGCGCTCTTGGTCTCGGATCCGACGCCGAGCAGTTGGAAGGCCGATACGCCGCGAAGTGTAGCCAGACTGATTTCCAGGGCGTCTCGGTCCTCCCCTGCGGGCGCACGATCGAGCAGTGTCAATGCCCGTTCACTGAGAGCCATCCCTTGCGCTGCACTGAAGTGCAAGAGCGCAGCTTCCGTGGCCTCGGCGTAGTAGCGCAACGACGTCATCGGTTCGCGGCCTCGCTCGAAGTGCATTGCGAGCTCCGCGGCCGCGACAGGCAGCCCCGCGGCACGCTCCTTTTCCAACGCCGTGCCGACCCGGCAGTGGAGCTGCGCTCTTGCCACCGGTGCGGAACGTTCGTACAGCACCTGACGAAAGAGGGTATGCCGGAACCCGTACCACGTCTCGGATGCATCGTCCCAGTCGCCGCCACGCCCCGCCTTCAGCCACAAACCCTCGCGCGCGAGTTTCTCACAGGTCTGACCCACGGACGCCGCGCCGCGCCCGACCGCGTCGGCGAGGGTCGTGACTCGGAACTCGACCCCGCAAACGGCCGCCGTGGACAGCACAGCAAGCTCCTCCGCCCCCAGTCCGCCGATGTAGTGCTCGATGATGCCGGTCAGATTCTCGGGCACCGCACGACCCGCGAGCCGCGCCGCGGCAACCGTGTCGAGATCGCCGCGGGCGGCGGCGCCCGCCAGGACTTCGGTCAGGACCGACGCGACGAACAGCGGAACCCCATCCGTGCGTTGATGCAGTTCGCGCACGAATGCCTCGTCGCCTGCCAGCGCCGGGGATCGTTCCGCCACATAGTCCGCCACCTCGGCCTCGCTGAACGGGTCGAGCGCGATCTCCTCGCACAGCCCGTGCAAGCGCAGCTCCCGCCGGACCGGGTTGAGTGGATGGTCCATCGCAACCACCTCCGCGGTGCGGAAAGACGACAACCACATCAGGCGTGCACTGCCGCGTCGTCGGGCGATGTAGTCGACCAGGTGGATCGTCGAACGGTCACTCCAATGCAGGTCCTCGATCACCAGCAACAACGGCAGGTCTTCGGTGAACCGGTCGATGAATTCGCCAAATTCGCGCAGCATCCGGTGCTGACTCACGCCCGCGAGCTCCCGGCGCAGGCCGTCGCGCTCCTCCGCGCTGCTCAGCCACGGCAACTGCAGCAGCCAGGTCGGGGCCACTGCACGCAGCAAGGCCGGGATCGCTTCGTTGCCGCGACACAGCTGCCCGAGCGCCTCCAGCACGGGAAGATACGGTTCGCCCGCGCCGTAGTGCTCCACGCATTGGCCGCGCGCGCAGGCAATCTTGCCGATGCTCGCGACGAAGTGTTCGATCAGCATGGTCTTGCCGATCCCGGGTTCGCCGGCGACCCAGACCACGGAACGAATGCCGCCGCACGCCGCGTTCCAGGCGCGGTTCATCCGTGACAAAGCTTCGCCGCGCGCGATCAACAAGGACGACTGCGGTGCGGCGCTCGGTGCCGCGGTCGTGATGGCGACCGGAACGGGTGTGGCGATGAACCGATATCCTCGCCGCGAGACGGTCTCGATGAAGCGCGGTTGGCGCGCATCGTCATCGAGCAGCGCCCTCAAGTCACTGATGACGGTCTTCAGCACCGAATCGCTGACGAACTGGTGCCCCCACACCTCGTCCAGCAAGGCAGTCTTGCTGAGCAGCGTCCCCGGCTGCCGCGCCAACACGCACAGCACGGCAAATGGCGTGGGCGCCACGGCCACCGCCTTGCCATCGCGCAGCAGGGTGGAATTCGCCTCGTCCAGTTCGAACCGGTCGAAGCGCACCCGCAGGGTATTGGACCCAGACGCCGAGCGTGTCGGCGCAGCGTTCCCCGCCATCTCACCGTGATCAGGGTCCACAGGATTCCCCCGAGGTCACCACAAAGTCCAGGAACAGAGCGCCGACCACCGAAAATTCAAGTGGATGTGACACTCGGCCACCCTACATCTCCCGGTTCACCGAAAGACCATCGTGCACGACCGCCGGGCAATCTTAACAGCCGATTCTTCGCGCACAGCGAGCGGTTATCGACGCTTCGCAGAGTGGACTGCGGCGAGGGCCATGACCTTGCCATCGCTGAACAAGCACCGCTGCGCCTCCTCCGTTCCGAATCTGCAAAGCGCCTGCGCACCATTTCCGATTGGGCAACGAGCAGGCCACTCCCGATTGTCCAATGGGACCCGGTGTGGACATCGTGCGGGAGAGATCTGGCAATTCGCGGAGCAGACGAGAGGCTAGCCGAACGCGAAACGCTTCCGAACACTCTCACGGACAAGGCACGCCAGCAGATTGCGTCGAGGCGCCTATTCAGCTCCCACCGCCGTACGTTGGGATCGATCGGGCGGCAACGGTCGCCGCTGCGCGACCGAGACGAGCCACGCGCGGCTGCGATCACAGCGATACTGACCAACCCTTGACGTTTCGCTGACGACTCCCGGATCGAATGCCGCTACGCTGTCTCCAACTTCCCTGCGGACACTGTTCCATGACTCTCAGCCACGAGCCCAAGTACCCGAGCAGCCGGGCCTATGTTCTGAGGCTGCGCAGTGATGCCACCCCCACCCTGCTTGCCGGTTGGTTGGAAAACATGGTCACCGGTATCCGCCGTGAGTTCACATCAGCCGAAGGTCTGGTCGCTTCCATTGCCTGCGACATCCTTGCGGGCAACGGCAAGGAGCCTGACGGCCCAAGTGTCGATTGACTGCGCTGGTCCTCGCCGATCGCCGGTTCGATCTGCGCGCTCGAGAACACGCCGCGTGGCCGCCGTTCGGCCAGCCGAACTCTCTCAAAAGGGAGTCCCCACGACGTGGGGCGGCCGGCGTTCGAGCATCGAGCCGCGGCGCGCCGCCCCCGCCGTGCTCACCGATGGGTTTTCGGCATCGGCTGCACTTGGGGAGCGCCGGTCAGAAGTCACCCAGTCACGGGGCCATGTCTGCCGGAAGCTCGCCGGCCACGTCCACGGAAATCACGGGTCATGCCTTAGACTTCGTGAGTCGGTAACGATTCAGGGTTCGACAAGAGTCGATGCCGGGTGACTGTCGGACAAGCCACCGAGGTCCGTTCGACGGTATTCTGCGAAATCCACCACTTGGAACTTGTCGCGTGAACTTCTGCGCCAACTGCGGTGCGCCCGTCGTCCACGAGATCCCGCCCGACGACAACCGCGAACGCGCGGTCTGCCACGCCTGCAACACGATCCACTACGAGAACCCGCGCATGGTCGTGGGGTGCATCGCGGAGTGGGACGATCGCATCCTGCTGTGCCGCCGCGCCATCGAACCGCGCCTCGGGCTGTGGACCGTGCCGGCCGGCTTCATGGAAAACGGCGAAACCACCGCCGAAGGCGCCGCCCGGGAGACGCTCGAGGAGGCCAACGCACGCGTGGAGATCCTGGGGCTGTACGCGCTGTACAACATTCCTCATATCGACCAGGTCTATCTGCTGTTCCGGGCGCGCCTCCTCGATATGGATTTCAGCCCGGGCTCGGAAACGCTGGAAACCCGCCTGGTGAACGAGGCCGAGATCCCCTGGGACCAGCTCGCGTTCGCTACAGTCCGGCACACTCTGCGCCAATACTATGCAGACCGGCGGGCCGGCGCCTACCGGACACATACGGGCACCATCGAACCCATGGGCAAGCTGCGGGAGCCTTCCAGCCCTTGAGATTCGGACCGGGTCGATGACAGGCTAGTCGCGGAACCGCCCCATCGGTTCCGTCAGGGCGAACGGGAGAAATCCATGGACGACTTGCAGACCTTCCTCGCCGGTCAGGGCCTGCTGCCCCACGGCTATTGCATCGCATGGTCGCCGGGGCTGCTGTGGACCCTGGTCTCGGCCGATGCGCTGATCGCGGCAGCCTACTACTCGATCCCGCTGGGTCTGTTTGTCCTGGCGCGACAGCGACGCGACCTGGCGTTCCACTGGATGTTCTATCTGTTCGCGTTTTTCATCCTGGCGTGCGGCACCACGCACCTGATCGGCCTCATCAACATCTGGGTTCCGATCTACCGCGTCGACGCGGCATTGAAGATCGTGACCGCCGGCCTTTCGGTTCTGACGGCGATAGTGCTGTGGCCCCTGATCCGGAAGGTGCTGGCCCTGCCGTCGCCGCGGCAGATGGCGGACATCAACCGTTGGCTCGAAACGGAGATCGAATGTCGACGCCAGGCCGAGGAAGCGTTGCGCGCCGCCAACGCAGAACTCGAGCAGCGGGTTGCCGACCGCACCCGCGAGCTGCAGCTCGCCAACGACCAGCTCGCCCACTCCAACCGCGAGCTCGAACAATTCGCCTACATAGCCTCGCACGACCTGCAGGAACCGCTGCGCATGGTCTCGGCCTACGGCCAGCTGCTGGAACGCCGCTATGCCGAACGACTGGACGGCGACGCCCGGGAGTTCCTGGGATTCATGACGGACGGCGCACGCCGGCTGCAAGGCATGATCGACGATCTCCTGGCGCTGTCGCGCGCATCCCGGGGTCCGGACCTGGCACCCACACCGCTCGACTCTGCCCTGGAACGGGCGACCGGCAACCTTGCTCTCGTGCTCGAAGAATCGGGGGCGAACCTTTGGCGCGAGCCGCTGCCCCAGGTGTTGGGCGACGAGAATCAGTTGACCCGCCTGTTCCAGAACCTGCTGTCCAATGCGGTCAAGTTCCGCGCCGAGGCGGCCCCCGACATCCGCGTCGCCGCCGTCGATCGAGGTCAGGAGTGGCTGGTATCCGTGAGCGACAACGGCATCGGCATCGATCCGAAGTACAGCGAGCGCATCTTCGCGGCGTTCCAGCGGCTGCACGGCCAGTCGGAGTATCCCGGCTCGGGCATCGGGCTGACGCTGTGCAAGCGCATCGTGGAACGGCACGGCGGCAGGATCTGGGTCGAGTCGGCGCCGGGGCGCGGCGCCACGTTCTTCTTCTCCCTGCGCAAGGCGGCCGCATGAACGACTGCACCCCGACGCCCGGCCGCGAGATCCTGCTCGTGGAAGACAATCCCGGCGACGTGCGCCTGATGCGCGAAGCCCTGAGGGAAGTCCCGTATCTCGGCCGCCTGCACGCCGTCGACAGCGTCGACCAGGCGCTCGACTTCCTGCTGCAGCGCAACGCCTTCGCCGATGCCGCACGGCCCAACGTGGTGCTGCTCGACCTCAACCTGCCGCGCCGGGACGGCCTCGACCTGCTCGACGAGATGCGCGGCCACGACACCATCGCCGGCATTCCGGTCATCGTCCTCACCAGTTCCGCGTCGGAGGAAGACCGGCGGCGCTCGTACGCCAGTGTCGCATCCGCCTTCGTGACCAAGCCGCAGTCCCTGGAGGCCTACGTCGACCTGCTGCACGTCGTCGCCACCTGGGCCTCGCAGGCGCCGCAACAGGAGCAGCTCCCTTGATGAATTCCGAGTTCCGCGTCCTCGTGCTGGAGGACAACCCGGGCGATCTGCGCCTGCTGCGCGAGATGGTCGCCGACGAGGGGGACATGCGGTTCCACCTGAGCGCCGTCTCGCGACTGATGGAAGCGCTCGAAGTCCTCGACAGGGAACCCTATGACCTGATCCTCGCCGACCTCAACGTGCCCGACAGCACCGGGCTCGAGACCTTTCAGTCCCTGCATCAGCGGGCGCCCGACACGCCGGTGATCCTGGTCACCGGCAATACGGATGAATCCACGGCCCTCGCCGCCGTGGCCAACGGCGCGCAGGACTACCTGGTCAAGGATGGCCTGGAGGCACGCGCACTCACGCGCGCAATGATGTACGCCGTGGAACGCAATCGCGTCGAGCAGGAGCGCCGCCAGCTCGTCGCGATTCTCGAGGCCACCACCGACGTGGTCTGGACCATCACGCCGGACGGTCGCATCCGCTTCCTCAACCAGGCCGGGCACGCCGTTCTCGGACTTCCCGCGGACACCGGCCTCGGCGCCGTGGATCTCATGGAACACTTCGCGCCCTGGGCCGCACGGCTGGTTCGCGAGGAATCCATTCCGTGCGCCATCCGCGACGGCGTGTGGCTGGGCGAGACCGCCCTGCTCGATCCGGACCGGACCGAGATCCCGGTGTCGCAGATCATCATCGCGCACCGGAGCCACTCCGGTCGCCTGCTGTTTCTTTCCACCATCGCTCGCGACATCCGCGAACGCAAGAGGACCGAGGAACGGCTCGCGCGGCTCGCGCAGTTCGATCCGCTGACGGGCCTGCCCAATCGCGATCTGTTCCGCGACCGGCTGACCCAGGCCATGCAACGCGCGCGCCGGCACGAACGGCTGCTGGCGCTGCTCTTCATCGACCTCGACAACTTCAAGGACGTCAACGACACGCTCGGCCACTCGGCCGGCGACCAGCTCCTGAAGGAGATCGGCAAGCGCCTCGAACGGTGCCTGCGCGGCGAGGACACCGTCGGGCGCCTGGGCGGCGATGAGTTCACCGTCCTGATCGAGGATCTGGCGAGCATCGAACAGCTCCAGGTGGTGCTCGACAAGCTGCTGCGCGAACTCTCCATGGGCGTTCCGCTCGCGGGCACCGAGGTCTTCGTGACCGCCAGCATCGGCGCAACCCTCTACCCACTCGGGGATGCCGACACCGAGACGCTGTTGAAGCAGGCCGACGCCGCGATGTACCAGGCGAAATCGAACGGCCGCAACAACTACCAGTTCTACTCCCACGAACTGCAGATCCGGATCGCCCAGCGCCTCGCACTCGCCAACGACCTGCGCCGCGCCGTCGAGCGCGACGAGCTGATCCTCGAGTACCAGCCTCAAGTGGACGTCGTGACCGGCGCGGTGACATGCGTCGAGGCGCTGCTCCGCTGGAACCACCCGCGCGACGGCCTGATCTTGCCCGGGGTTTTCATTCCCATCGCCGAGCAGACCGGGCAGATCGGGACGCTGGGCGATTGGGTGCTGCGCACCGCCTGCCGTCAGTGCGGACTATGGCGCGCAGCAGGACACCGGCGCGCCCGGGTATCGGTGAACGTCTCGGCGCGCCAGTTTCGCCTGACCAACATGGTGCGCATCGTCCGATCCGCGCTCGACGAAGCCCGGCTCGAGGCCGACGCCCTCGAGCTTGAGATCACCGAGGGGCTCATGATGGAGAATCTCCATGCCGTGGAAGGCGTGTTGCGCGAGCTGAGGGAGATGGGCGTCACGCTCGCCGTCGATGACTTCGGCACAGGCTACTCGTCACTCGCTTATCTCAAGCACCTGCCGCTGCACTGCCTCAAGATCGACCGCTCGTTCGTGCGCGATCTGCCGGCGGACGGCGACTCCGCGGCGATCGCGCGTTCCATTCTCGCGATGGCGCACCACCTCAACCTGTCGGTGGTGGCGGAAGGCGTCGAGACGCAGGAACAGTACGACTTCCTGGTGGACGAGGGTTGCGACATGGTGCAGGGGTTCCTGTTGTCCAGGCCACTGGCGGCGGCCGGGGTGGAGGCCCTGCTGCACAAGGGGATCGTATTGCGCTGAGGCGTGGCTACGCTGCCCGAAGCGAATCCACGATCTTCATCCGCGCCGCCTGCGCGGCCGGCAGCACACCGCCCAGCAGCCCCATGCCGATCGCGAATGCCATCGCCGAAACGACGATCTGCGGCGTGAGATCGAAGCTGAACGCGAGCTCGGAGAAGGATTGCCAGTTCACCGTGGAAACCGTGATGAGCTGCATCGACGACGCCATCGCCACGCCCACTCCACCGCCCACGGCACCGAGCAACAGGGCTTCGGTCAGGAAGGCCACCAGAATGCTGCCGCGCTGGAAGCCGAGCGCTCGCAATGTGCCGATCTCGGCGGTCCGCGCGGCGACCGAGGCGTACATGGTGATCATCGCGCCGATGACCGCGCCCACGGAGAAGATGATCGACAGCGTGATGCCGAGGTAGCGGATGAAGCGCGCGAGCGCCTCCGACTGCTCCTCGTAAAAGACCTTCTCGCGCTTCGCCTCCACCGTCAGGCGTGGGTCCGCCTCGAGACGTGCCTTGAGCGCATCGAAGCCCGTGGGATCGTTGAGGCGCATCACCATGGAGGAGAAATTCACGCGGCGGAACGCCTGCATCATCTGATCGGCGTCGCCCCAGATCTCGGAATCGAAGCCGCTCTTTCCCGCGTCGAAGATGCCGACCACGGTCCAGTCGCGCATGCCGAAGCGCAGCTGCTGGCCGATGGCCACGCCTTCGAAACGCTCCGAGATGCTGCGCCCGACCACGATCTCCGAACTGCCGGGCCGCCAGATCCGCCCCTGCCTGATATGCACCTGCGGCCGCAGGATCAGCCCGCGTTCCGTGGCCCCGCGGATCACGACGTTGGACGGACTTCCGCTGTCGCGCTTGGGCAGCGAGATGAGCACCAGTACTTCCTTCGAGACCAGCGGCTGGCCGTCGACGCCGAGCGAGACCTCCGGCTGCGATTCCACGACGCCGGCTTGCATGCGGTCGACGGCACTTTGCACTTCGGTTCCGGCCGAACGGCGGATGACGAGCACGTTGTCGTAAGCGCCGGTCGCCACCAGCGTCGAGCGCAGGCCTTGCTCGAGCATCAACACGGTAGCGAAGACGAAGACCACGAGGGCGAGACCGGCGGCGGTCAACGCTGTCGTGAGACGGCGTGCCAAGAGGTTGCGCAGGCTGTAGGAGAAGGGGATTTTCATTCAGGCACCCGCTGCCCCCATCCCAACCTTCCCCCACTGCGTGGGGGAAGGGGTGTACGTCTTTCCCTCCGGGGGTGTACATCCCCTCCCCCAGCTTGCTGGGGGAGGGTTAGGGGCGAGGCGGGAGTTTCGAGTTGCATGCAGCGAGCCCTCTGAGCGGCGCCGCCATGCAGGGCGGCGCGCGCTCCGCAGGAGGGGGCAGCGGCCGACCATCAAGCCACCGCCCTCAACCCCGCCGCAATCTGCACCCTTGCCGCCCGAACGGAAGGAATAACTGCCGCCACCATCCCCACCACCGCCGCGCAAGCGAACTGCAGCAACACCGTCGCCTGAGAAACCTCGAACACCGGAAACAGCGATCCCACCAGCCGCCGGAACAACTCCGCCACCGGAAAGGTCGCCAACACCCCGAACGCCCCACCGATCAGCGCAATCGCCATCGATTCACCCACGATGAGCCCACCCACGCTGAACGGCTTGAACCCCAGCGCCTTCAGCGTGGCGTACTCCGAAAGCCTCTCGCGCGCACTCATGGCCATGGTGTTCGCCATCACGGCCATGATGATGAAGATGACCAGGTATGAAACCACGCGGATCGCGATCACCAGCGTCTCCACCATCGACACGAAGCTCAACTGGAACGCCCGCTCGGTCTCGGTCAAGGTCTCGGCGAGCGAATTGCGGAACTGAGCGTCGATCACACGCGCAGTCTCCGCCGCACGGTCCGGATCGGCGATGCCCAGCACATAGAGACCATAGTAGTTGGCGCGTCGCGGCATGAGGGTCTTCACGCGCTCGTTCAGGTAGCCCCAGTGAAAGAAAAACTGGGAGGTGTCCACCTTGCTGTCGCGACCGTCGTAGATGGCCCGGACCACGAACTCCCAGTTCCCCGGGTAGATCATCCCCTTCAGCGGCACGATGTCGCCCACCTTCCAGCCGTAGGTGTTGGCGAGCTTGCGACCCACGATGGCACCCTTGCGATCGCGCAGGAATTCCTTGTAGTCGCCCTCGGGAATGATGTACTCCGGGTAGAGCGGAAAGTAGTCCTCGGGATCTACGGCGAACTGCGGAAAGAAGTTCTTCGTCTCCTGATAGACGCCGCCAAACCAGTTGACGCCTGCAACGCCGGTGACGCCCTCTACCCGCCGCAGCTTCTCGCGATAGGTCGAGGGGAGCGGAAAGACCAGAGACACCGAACTGCGCGTAATGATGCGCGAGGACGACGCGGTGTTGACGCCGGAGAACCATGCCTCGATCACTGTAGACAGCAGGCCGAACGCGAGAATCGCGACGAAGATGCCCAGCGCCGTGAGCGAAGTGCGCAGGCGGTGTCGCAGGGCGTTGCGGAGGATGAATTTCAGGAACACGTCCGTCCGGCCAGGAAAGTGGTCTTGGTCGTCCTATTATCGGCCCTCCGGCGCTCCTGGCCAGGAGCGCACGCTGTCATCGCATGCCAGCGCCCGCACACGTGTCCGCATGGGGTTGCGGCAACTTCATCCTTGCATTTTGGAAATCCCCCTTCCAAACAGCCAGGATGATCCCCAGACTACTGCAACCCGTCCTGCAGGGCTCAGCGGCCAGCTTCCCGGTCATCGTACTGCTCGGTGCCCGACAAGTCGGCAAGACCACCCTTGCCCGGGCGGCGTTCGCCCATCATCGCTACCTGGATCTTGAAGACCCGCGAACGGCCGAGCGCTTCCGGCTGGACCCCCGGTTCGAACTCGAGTCGACCGGAAGCGACGGCCTCGTACTCGACGAAGCCCAGGCCGTACCGGCAGTGTTCGCGGCACTCCGAGGTGCCGTGGACGCACGACGGACGGCCTATGGCAGGTTCGTAGTGCTCGGCTCGGCACAACCCGCTCTGGTAAGAGGTGTTTCCGAGTCTCTTGCCGGACGAGCTGCCGTGCTGGAGCTCGATCCGCTGACTGCGCAGGATGCAACGCTCGGACCGGGGGCCATCCCGTGGCGAGATCTCTGGCTCAAGGGCGGCTTCCCCGATGCATTGCGCGGCGACTTCCGTTCCCGGTGGGAATCATACTTGCGGCTCATTCTGGAACGCGATCTTCCGCAGTATGGCGTCAGGGCCGACCCTTTGTTCATGTGCGGCCTGCTCACGATGCTGGCTCATCAGCACGGCGGTTTCCTGTACGCATCAGCTCTGGGGTCTTCGCTCGGCGTATCGCATCACACACTGCTGCGCCATCTGGACGTACTCGAGTCGATCTACCTGTTGCGCCGCTTGCCTCCCTATTTCCGCAACGTCGGCAAGCGCCTGACGAAAGCCCCGAAGGGGTATCTGCGCGACAGCGGTCTGCTGCATCACCTGCTCAACATCTCGACCATCGACGAGCTGGAGAACCATCCATCCCGCGGAGCGAGTTGGGAAGGCTTCGTCATCGAAGATGTCGTCCGACGCGAACGACTGTCTTTCCCATCCTCGCAAGCCTTTTTCTGGCGCACGGCCGCCGGTGCCGAAATAGACCTGGTGCTGGACCGCGGCTCCGAAAAGGTAGCAATCGAGATCAAGGCCGGTCGAGGCGACAATGCGCACACCCTCCGCCGCCTGCGCGAAGCGATGCCGGATGTGCAAGTTAAGCGCGCCTGGATCGTCGATCAGGGCGAGGGCACGGATCTGTTGGGGGAACGCATCGCACCGGCAGGTTTCGGGGGCGTCATGCTGGGGACGCCTTGATGCTGCCAGCACGTGAAGGTGAGGGAGTCACGTCCTGCGATTGCGCAGCCCCGTCTGCGCGCGGCAGGCGCAGCTGTCCCGGTGAACCAGCCTGTTGCGGCCGCCGCAGCCCCGTCTGCGGGCGGCAGGCGCTCCAGCCCGGCGTGGTCGGCGCCTTCGATTGCGCACGGAGGGGAGGCATCCAGCGAGAAGCGCCCGCCGTGGTCGTACCCGGTCACGTGGCGCGCACCGCTCTGTTCGAGATGTCTAGCGCAGGCGGATTCCCGGCGTCTTGTTGGCGTGCCGGGCGGCCGAGGTCAATGAAGGGAGCCGTAAACGCCTTCTCATCCTGCTCTTCGAAAGCGCCGGCCGCAGTTGCGGGGTGGCAACCGAGCTCGATGCCATGCTGCCTTCAACTGGTCCGTCCCCAACGAAATGCAGCTTGACTTACCGGGGAGGTCCTTGCAAACGGAATCGGTCGAATTCGGTCGGTCAAGGGAAGGGAAACCATCTGCGCCGGCGCCGCGATTCATCCTCTCCGGAGCGGCGTTTCGCTGGAAGACGCGGAGTCAGCGAACCAACGCAATTTACGCAACAGTGCCCGGCCCACGGCCCAAAACAAAACTACGCGTCGTGAATCCTTCGCGATGCGAGCGTCGCAACGCAGGCAAGCCCAGCAACGAACAGAGCCAGCGCGGAAGGTTCGGGCACGTTCGCCGCGGGATGCGCGAAGTCGAAGCCGGTGTCCGAGAGGATGGTCGGGTTGATGAGTATGTTCCCGGAGCCGTCCTTCACGATGGCCGGGCCCAAGAGCGCAGTGTGAAGGAAATCGGCTTCCACGAAGCCGACCGAGGGCGCCGCCCCCGAGTGGCCATCCACCGAGACGTAGTAGCCTTCGCTCAGATAGAAGATCGTTCCGAATCGGAACGGCACGCTCCAAGTGACGTTTCTGTTGACCGTAACGGAGAGCTTGTTACCACTCCACGTATCGTCCGCGAGATGCTGGGTGGTGTTCGAGGAGCCATCAATATTGAAGCTCGTCGCATCCCAAACTAGCCGAGCCGTCGCCCCGCTCACCAAGAAGCCGCCGGAGAAGACCTCGCCCCAATCGATGGTGACCGTGCCGTTCAGGTGATACGGCAACATGAAGGAGCCTACGGACCCAGCAGGGTGGGTTGGGTCCGAGGGAATGAGCACCGACAGGAGGAAATTGCCGTAGGCCCAGCCGCTCCCGTGACCCGGGTCTGCGGTCGAGTTGGCCGAGCCGCGGGCGAACAGTCCGAAGTGATCCTGGAAGTTAGCCGACTCCGCGGAATCGAAGCCATTTCCCGGATCCGCGGCTCCGTAGCTCAAGTCGCCGAACGAATGGATGAAGTTGGCCGGACAGACGTCCTTGCAGGCGCCGGCCTCCGTGAGCGCCGAGAAGTCGTTCGTCAGAGGGGCCCCTTCAGCCTTGAAGGTGGTGGTCATAAGGCCAAACGTCGTCGCGACCGCGACAGCGGCGCAGCTAGCCAGAGCACGCATCCCGCACCTCCCTTGGTGGCGAGGATCCCGACAGTTGCCCCGCGCCGGGATCACCTTGTCGGCTTCTTGATGAGACTGTAGACGTTCGCCCGATCCCTTCTATCCCTGTCCTGCCCGTCATCCAGCGCAAACAATCTGGATGCCGTCTCAGGATTAGGACGTCAAAACCGTATCACACGTGCCCGCGAAGCTCAATACACGACGTTGGAACGGGCCTGCGGCGGCGCGAACGACGCAAAGGGGGATCGGGAACCGGGGTCTCGGGGTGGCGCTCGGAGGTGGCCTACGATCCCTGGGCCCAGCGTTGGCGGTCTCGCGACCGGCGCGGCAACACGTCGCGGTCTGCGACAGGGCGACGCCGGCAAGGAACACGGCTCTGAAGTTCCCTACCAGTTCGCACCCTGGTCTGACACTTACTGAAGGCGCGGGTGCCCGCGCCACCCCAGTGGAACTCGCCGACCGGCTCCCAAAGCGTCGGGCGACCATGTAACGGCCTAGCCGAACTGTGTCCAAACTCTGCGTGCTCAAGCGCTGATTCGGTCGAACTACTGAAGTATGTATCTCTCGCCTCCCGAGCGATGGGATGGGATTCTCGGCATCTTTGATGACCGATCGACACGCTATTTCTGCCTGCAACTTTCGTTCGTCGTCTTCCTCACCGGATCAAGCAAGTATGCAATCAATCTTCGCTTGTCCGTCATTAACTCGGCACTCACCGCCATTCCTGGACCGAGGCTCAACTGACTCTGATCGACAGTCCGTGACCCTTGGTGCAGCTTCACCCAAAACGTCGGTCCGCGTTTTTCATGCTGAATCGCGTCATTGGAAACAAAGCTCACGACACCGTTGGCTATGGGGTCTACCGTCGGAATTGTGCGACTGACGGAGGCTCGTCGGAGGCGTAGGATTTGTCTCTGACGGGGGTGTGGCTCATGGGGTTCGTAGCGGTCCTTGGGCCGACTACTCGATTCTGAAGTGCCGCCCCCGTCATCCGCATCATCCGCGACGTCTGCCGGGATGGTGCCTGCGAACCATGGGGCCGGCTTTGCATTCACGCTTTCGACCTACCCGAGACTACGCCTGCACGATGAAAGCCCCTCTTCCTCCCCTTGGGCGGTTGGGGTGTCCGGGAGGGTACGGTGGTATTGGTACTTACGGAGTCGGGCGCGCTGTCGACCAGCGATGCGAGTGCAGTCGCTTTGTTCAATGGCAGTGTGATCGCTGCGACAAGCCTCATCGGATTCACCATATTTTTCGTTATAGGCTGGAGTGACAGCACAGGTAAACGCAGTTCCACTTGAAGATCGAGCCGATGTCGCACGCACTCATGAGGGTCGACTTGTGAACAGCAATGATGAACTCAAGCAGCGGACAATCCATGACTTCGGGGAGCAGTGGACGCAATACCGTAAGAACGAGGGCTACTACGCGTCGGCGGGGTTGCTCGCCGACATCATCGAGCCACTGCTTCCGATTGCAGATATCGGGGGCAAGCGTGTGGCAGAAATCGGCAGCGGCACTGGCCGGATCGTGAACATGCTCCTAGATGCCGGCGCCAAGCATGTAGTAGCCGTCGAACCCTCCGCCGCATTCGAGGTTCTGCGTCAAAATGTCAGTGAGTCGGGATCTGTCACGATGCTCAACGTTCCCGGAGACATGCTCCCCGCTTCCGGGGACCTCGATTTCGTCTTTTCTATTGGTGTCCTGCATCACATTCCCGATCCAGCCCCCGTCCTGAGGGCCGCTTATCATGCGCTCAAGCCCGGCGGTACCATGCTCGCGTGGATCTACGGAAGAGAAGGTAACGAAGCATACTTGGCGATCTCTGAGCCGCTGCGAATCGTGACCCGGAGGTTGCCACATGTGATGCTCGTGGCATTGGTCTGGGGCTTGTACCCGGTGTTGGCCGCCTACATTGGTCTCGCGAAACATCTGAGGGTCCCTTTGAGCAGGTATCTCAATGGGTTTCTTGCCAAGCTGTCCCCCGCGCAGCGCAGACTGGTTATGTATGACCAGCTCAATCCCGCGTACGCGAAGTACTACACGCGAGAGGAAGCGCGGTCGCTTCTGGAAGACGCGGGTTTCTCGAACGTCCGAATTCACCACCGGCACGGCTACAGTTGGACCGTAGTGGGCGAAAAGCTCAACGGATAGCCAGCGAAGCAGAGGTGGCCCCAGGAATTCGGACAGGCGGATAATTGAAGCTTCTGCTCCAACAGGCGGCGCGAGCCGCGCAACCAGGAGCGAAGTGCGTGTTGCCTCACGTAATTTTGCTCCCTCACCCCCCCGCTCCTCTCTCGGAGGGAGAGGAGAGTTCCTTCACGATCGCCCCCTTGTCCAGATTCAGTATCGAATGCGCCCGCTGCGCCGCGCGCTGATCGTGCGTGACCATGATGATGGTCTTACCGAGCTCGTCGTTGAGCCGTTCCATGAGATCCAGAATCTCGCCGGCCGAGACGCGATCGAGGTCACCGGTCGGTTCGTCGGCCACCAGCAGCGTCGGATCAGTAATGATCGCTCGCGCAATGGCAACCCGCTGCTGCTGACCGCCCGATAGTTCGGACGGATAGTGTCGCGCACGGTCCGACAGACCCACCATCGATAGCGCCAGTTCAGCCCGCTCACGCCGTTCGCCACGACCCAACGGCGTCAGCAGCAACGGCAGCTCGACATTCTCGAACGCCGTGAGCACCGGCATCAAGTTGTAAAACTGGAAGATGAAGCCCACGTGCCGCGCCCGCCAGTCGGCGAGCGTGCTCTCGGAGAGCTGCGTGATGTCGACCCCTTCTACTTCGATGGAACCGGTGTCGGGCTTGTCGATGCCCGCGATCAGGTTGAGCAGCGTGCTCTTGCCGGACCCCGACGGTCCCATCAGCGCGAGGAAGTCGCCGGCCGCGATGTCGAGATCCAGATTGGCGAGCACCGGCACGATCTGTCCGCCCCGTCGATACGACTTCGACAGGTTGCGGATGGAGACGACCTTCGGGCCGCCGTCGGCCAGGTTCACTTCGCCGCCGTCTTGACCCGCGCGCCGTCGGCCAGTTTGTCGCCGGGCTTCAGGACGACCTTGTCGCCGACCTTGAGGCCGCTCTTCACCTCGACGAGATCACCGATGCGCTCGCCGGTGGTCACGGTGACTGCATGCGCGACACCATCGGTCACGACGAATGCCACGCTGCGCCCGTCTCGCCCCGCCACTGCCGCAGGGCTGACAGCGATCCGCGCGACGCGCTGATCTTCGTTCACCGCCTCGGACAGGAAAGTGACCTTAGCGCTCATCTCCGGCAGCACCCGCGGGTCCATCGCGACGAAGCGGATCTTGGTCATCACGGTGGCCTTCGACCGGTCCACCGTCGGCACCATGCGCGCCACCACGCCGCGGAAGCGCGAATCGGGCAGCGCGTCGAGCTGGATCTCGGTGGGCTGGTCGATGCGGACCTTCGAGAGGTTCGACTCCGAGACGTCCGCCTCGACCTCCAGCGTCGTCATGTCGGCCATGGTGACTACGGCGCCCTTGGCGTCGGTGGCCGAGGAGAACGGGGTCACCACGTCGCCGACGTTGGCCGCTTTGGTCAGCACCACACCGTCGAACGGAGCGCGGATCAGGGTCTGGTCGACGTTCACCTCGGCGGCGCGCAGGTTCGCCTGCGCCACGGCCACGGATGCTTCGAGCGAGTTCACCCCGGCCTGGGCCTTCTCCAGGCGGGCCCGGGCAACGTCATGGGCCGAATCGGACACGAAGTTCTGCCGCAGCAGTTCCTCCGACCGCCGGAACGAGCGCTCGGCATCGGCCAACTCGGCCCGGCTCTGTTCCAGGTTGGCCCTGGCTACCTTCAGGTTGGCCGCCGCCTGATCGCGGGCGGCCTGCATGTCCCGGTTTTCCAGCCGGGCAATGACTTCCCCCTGCTTGACCCGGCTGCCCTCGGCGACCCCGAGCCATTCGAGCCGGCCGGTCGCCTTGGATGCCACGGCCGCTTTCCGCTGGGCGACCACGTAGCCGGTCGCGGTCAGCACCGACAGACTCTGATAAGGATAGGCCGCCGTGACGCTGGCCTGTTCAACCTCTACCGGCGCGGCCTTGAAGCGATAAGCGGCAAACCCGCCGCCAACCACCACGATCAGCAAGACGATGACCGGCGTCCGCAGCCGCTGCCAGATCCGGCTGCGGCCCGTGGCGGCCAACATCCCGTCGGTACCGCGTGCCAGCTTGAGCTTGGAGAGATCGGTTTGCGCCATGGTCGGTCGTCGATCGCGGGCCGACGAGTCCCCCACCCGCGCGACACCAGCCGCGGATTATGCCCGAGGAGGTTGCCGGCATTGTGTTTGCTGAGGCAGCAGTGCCGCGCGCAGAAGGCGAACGCCTCGAGGGCGGCAAGGGAGCGGCCGATGACGCCTGTTGGCGCCGAATATATCGCCGTACAGACCTATCTGCTATAGTCGTCAAGAGCTTACAGCGCCCGAATCTCATGTCCGCCACCGCGGCAGCGGCCCCGCCCCGCGCCGAACAGCGCCTCGCTCTCCAAGGCATCCTCGACGATCTCGTCGCGGACGGGCTCGTGCCTGCCGAAGCAGCGCGCGAATTGTCCATCCGCCAGGGCAACCGGCGGACCGAGATCCATCCGCTGGTCATCGTCGCCGACCAGAAGTGGAAGGACCCGCGCAACCCCCGCAAGGTCCTGCACCTCGAGGCCCTGACCGAATGGCTGGCCGGCAAGGTGGGCCTGCCCTACCGGCATATCGACCCCTTCAAGATCGACTTCGCCGGCGTCACCAAGGTCATGTCGAACGCGTACGCCTCGCGCTTCAAGATCCTGCCGATCGAGGTCACCACCAAGGAATGCCTGATCGCCACCTGCGAGCCCTACGTGCGCGAGTGGGAGCAGGAGCTCGCCCGGATCCTGCGCCTGGAAATCAAGCGCGTGGTGGCCAACCCTGTCGACATCGCCACCTACCTGGTCGAGTTCTACAACCTGGCCCGGTCGGTCCAGGGGGCATCGGCCCAGAAGAAGGGCGAGTTGTCCGACATCGCCAACTTCGAGCAGCTGGTGCAGCTGGGCGAGCGCGGCAACCTCGACGCGAACGACCGCCACATCGTCCACATCGTGGACTGGATCTTCCAGTACGCCTTCGAGCAGCGCGCGAGCGACATCCACATGGAACCGCGGCGCGACGCGGGCAACGTCCGCTTCCGCATCGACGGCGTCCTGCATCAGGTCTACCAGATCCCGACGCCGGTCATGGCCGCGATGACCAGCCGCATCAAGATCCTCGGCCGCATGGACGTGGTGGAGAAGCGCCGCCCCCAGGACGGCCGCATCAAGACCGTGACGCCCGACGGATCGGAAGTGGAGTTGCGCCTCTCCACCATGCCCACCGCTTTCGGCGAGAAGCTGGTGATGCGGATCTTCAACCCGGACGTCATCGTCAAGGACTTCAAGGAGCTCGGATTCTCCGACGACGATCGCGGCAAGTGGACGCAGATGATCGCCCAGCCCCACGGGATCATCCTGGTCACCGGCCCGACCGGATCGGGCAAGACCACGACGCTCTATTCGACCCTGAAGCAGCTCGCCACCGCCGACGTGAACGTCTGCACGGTGGAGGACCCGATCGAGATGGTCGAGCCCTCCTTCAACCAGATGCAGGTGCATCACGCGATCGGCCTCGATTTCGCCGCCGGCGTGCGCACGCTGATGCGGCAGGACCCGGACATCATCATGGTGGGCGAGATCCGCGATCTCGAGACCGCCGAGATGGCGATCCAGGCGGCACTCACCGGCCACCTGGTGCTCTCCACGCTGCACACCAACGACGCGCCCTCCGCGATGACGCGGCTGCAGGACATCGGCGTGCCGCCCTACCTGCTGCATTCCACCATCCTCGGCATCATGGCCCAGCGGCTGGTGCGCACGCTCTGCCCCCACTGCAAGGAAGCCGGGCCCATCGAGGACGAGACCTGGAAGCTCCTCATCAGCCCATGGCAGGCGGAGAAACCCGCCACGGTGAACTATGCCCGCGGCTGCCTCGAATGCCGCATGACCGGCTACTCGGGCCGGGTCGGCATCTACGAGATCATGGTGGTCACGCCGGCCCAGCGCGGGCTCATCGGGCCTGAGTCGGACCTGGCGCTGCTGCGCGATCAGGCCTATCGCGACGGCATGAAGCCGCTGCGCATCGGCGGCGCCCTGAAAGTGGCCCAAGGCCTCACCACCGTGGATGAAGTGCTCAAGGTGGCGCCCCCCGTCATCGGTGACCGGCGCAAGGCCGGCCACCGGACACGCAACAACGAGCCGAAGCCGTGAGCGTGGCGACCGACTTCGCGCCGGACAGCCGGCCCGATCTGCGCAGGGTGCTCCTCGCGAACGCCGCCACGGCGATCGCCTATTTCCTCGCGCATCGCAGCGGCATCTGGTTCAACGTGCCCGAAACGATGGGCAGCTTCGTGTGGCCGGCGTCCGGCATCCTGGTCGCGCTCATCTATCTGCTCGGCGCGCGCGCGGTCCCCGGCATCGTCATCGGCGCGCTCGCCGCCAACCTGCTTCAGAAATACGGCGTCTTCGCCTCCTTCGGCATCGCGCTCATCAACGCCGCCGAAGCGTGGCTCGGCGCGACACTGCTGCGGCGTGCCGGCGTGGCGCCCGACCTTGCCCGCCTCACCGACGCGCTCAAGCTCGCGTTTCTCGGTGCTGCCGTGACGGCCCTGGCCGGCGGCATCGGCAGGCCGATCCTGCTCGCGTTGAGCGGCAACGTCCCGACCGCCGCGCTGGCAGGTTCGATGGTGACGTGGTGGATGGGCGACGCGCTCGGCATCCTGATCTTCACGCCGCTCGTTCTGGCGTTGCGCTCGTGGCGCCCGACCGGCAATCCGCGGGTACTAGCGGCGCGCATCGCGCTGTTTGCCGCCGAATCCGCGGTCATCTGGTTCACCTTCTCGGGTCAGCTCGCGAGCTCCATGGGGCATACCGTGGCGTACCTGACCCTGCCCCTGCTCGTCTGGATCGCCCTGTCGGCCGGCCTGCGCACGGTCAGCACCTGCCTGGTGATCCTGCTGGCACTCGCCACCTGGGGGCTGGTCAACGGCACCGGTCCGTTCGTGACCGCGAGTCCGCTCGCGAACCACGTTTCCACCTACCTGTTCGTCGCCATCGCTTCCGTGATGGCGCTCGTGCTCCACGCCATCGCTAACGAACGCCGCGCGACGGCAGCCGGCCTCCGCGCGAGCCTGCAGCGCTTCCAGACGCTCACGCAGCTCTCCAGCGACTGGTACTGGGAGCAGGATGCGGACATGCGCTTCACGCTGATCGCCGGGCGCGCCATCGACGAGAAAAAGATCCGCGCGGACGAGGCGATCGGCCACCGGCGTTGGGAGATTCCCGGGGACGTGGATGCCGCCGAGCGGCGGCGGCACGACGAAGCCGTCGCCCGGCGCGAACCGTTCCACGACCTGATGACCACGCGTTACAACGACGTGGGCGAGCCGCGCCTGGTGTCGGTGAGCGGCGCCCCGGTCTTCGGCGAGGACGGCACGTTCCTCGGCTATCGCGGCGTAGGGCGCGACGTGACGCTGCAGCGGCGCGCGGAATCGCAGATCGAGCAGGCGCGCAACTTCCTCGACGCGATGGTGAACGCGATCCCGAGCCCGGTGCTGGTGAAGGACGCCCAGCACCGCTACATCGGCGCCAATACCGCCTTCTGCCGCTTCTTCGGCCGCACGCTCGAGCAGATCATCGGCATCACCGATCATGACGTCTTCCCGCCCGAGGAAGCCAAGTACTTCCAGGACACCGACGACCAGGCGCTGCACGGCGAGATGGTGCAGTACGAACGCCTCTACCGGCTGGACGGCCGCGAAACCTGGATGTGGACACGCAAGACTTCGCTGACGCGACCGGACGGCAGCCGCGTCGTGGTGCTGCTCCTGATCGACGTGACCGCGCGCCGCGCGGCGGAGGATGCGTTGAAGCAGAGCGAGCAGCGCTTCCGCAGTCTGGCCGGCCTGTCGTCCGACTGGTACTGGGAACAGGACAGCGAACTGCGCTTCTCCTACGTCTCCGAGGATGCTTCCGGCAAGACGTTCACGCCGCCCGAGCAGCTCCTGGGCAGGACCCGTCACGACCTGGACCATGCGTGGGAATCCAACGAGGCGCGCGAGGAGCACCGCCGGGTGCTCGAGCAACGCCTGCCCTTCCGCGATCTGGTGATCGCGTCGCCGGACGGCTCGCGCAGCGTCCTGGTGAGCGGCGAGCCGCGGTTCGATGCGGTCGGCCGTTTCATCGGCTATCGCGGCGTCGCCCGCGACATCAGTGCCATCAAGGCCGCGGAGCGGGAAGTGGTGGAGAGCCGCCGCCACCTCGAGGCCGTGATCAACACCGTCCCCACGCCCATCAGCGTGAAGGACGAGCACCACCGGTTCCTCATCGTCAACGACGCGTTCTGCGAATGGGCCGGGCACCCGCGCGAGCGCCTGATCGGCGGGAACGGCCGGATGGTCCTCGGCGACGAGCAACACGAACGGGTACGCAACACCGATGCCGAGGCACTCACGAGCAGCGAGCCGATCGAGTACGAAGCGCGCTACAAGGTGGGCAATCGCGACACCTGGACGCTGGTGCGCAAGACCGGGTTGACCCGGACCGGCGGGCAGCGTGTGATCGTATCGGCGTTCATCGACATCACCAACCTCAAGGCCATCGAGAGCCAGCTCCGGCTCTCCGAGCGCCGCTTCCGCGACTTCGCCGAGGCCGCCGGGGAATACGTCTGGGAGACCGACGCCGCCGGGCGGTTCACGTTCGTGTCGAGCCGCGTGCAGAGCGTGATCGGCTACGAGGACGCCGAGCTGATCGGCCACACGGGCGCCGAGTTCATGCCGCCGTGGGAATACGAGCGCGTCCTGATGTGGATCCGCGACAACCATGCCGAGGACGGCTCCTTCCGCGATCTCGAGCATCGGTTCGTCACGCGTTCCGGCGAAGTGCTGTGGGTCCAGGTGAACGCCGTGTCGCTCTACGATGCGCACGGCAAGTTCCAGGGCTATCGCGGCACGTGCCGCAACATCACGGACCGGCACAAGGCCGAGGAGCGCATCAGCTACCTCGCCACGCGCGACCCGCTCACCGATCTGCCGAACCGCCTGCTCTTCAACGACCGCCTGGAGCAGGGTCTGGTCAACGCACGGCGCAAACGCGAAGCGCTGGCATTGATGTTCATCGACCTCGACCGGTTCAAGAACATCAACGATTCGCTCGGTCACCATGTGGGCGACCTGCTGCTGCAGGAAGTGGCGGCCCGCATGCAGGCGTGCGTGCGGCGCGGCGACACGCTGTCGCGCCTCGGCGGCGACGAGTTCGTGGTCACGCTGGAAGGCCTGCAGCACGCGGAGGACGCGGCGCAGGTGGCGCAGAAGATCATCCAGTCGCTTGCGCGGCCGATGGAGATCGGCGGCCACATCCTCACCACGTCGTGTTCCATCGGCATCAGCATCTTCCCGGCCGACGCGGAGGATTCCGCAACGCTCATGAAGAACGCCGACACGGCCATGTACCATGCCAAGGAGAAGGGCCGGCGCAACTTCCAGTTCTTCTCGCGCGAGATGAACATCCGCGCGGTCGAGCGTCACAACCTCGAGATGGCATTGCGGCTCGCGCTCGATCGCGACGAGTTCCAGCTCTTCTTCCAGCCGCAGATCGACATCAACACCGGCCGAATCGCGGGCTCCGAAGCACTGCTGCGCTGGCGTCACCCCGAGAAGGGCCTGCTGCCGCCGTCCATGTTCATCGACGTGGCCGAGGAGACCGGCCTGATCGAGGCCATCGGTCAATGGGTGCTGCGCGCCGCCTGCACGCAGAACCGGTCGTGGCAGAACGCGGGCTATCCGTCGCTGCGGGTGTCGGTGAACATCTCGGCGCGGCAGTTCAACCAGCCGCGCGAGTTCGCCAAGGCGGTCAGCCGCATCCTGTCCAACTCGGGCCTCGACCCGAGCCACCTCGAACTCGAGATGACCGAGAGCGTGCTGCTGCACAACGCCGACGAGAACATCGCCGTGCTGAAACGGTTGGGCAAGCTCGGCACGCGCATCGCGGTGGACGACTTCGGGACCGGCTACTCGTCGCTGTCGTACCTGAAGCAGCTGCCGATCCACACGCTCAAGATCGACCGTTCCTTCGTGCGCGACCTCGAGTCCGACAAGGACAGCGAGGTGATCGTCAATACGATCATCGCGATGGGCCACAGCCTCAAGCTGCGCATCACCGCGGAAGGCGTGGAAAACCTGGCCCAGCTCTCCGCCCTGAAGCGCCTGGGGTGCGACGAGTATCAGGGCTTCCTGTTCGCTAAGCCGATGCCGGCGGAAGAGTTCGCCCAGCGGTTCCTCGCACCCAGGGAACTCAACTTCGGCAGTTGAGCCGCCGACGCCGGTCGGGGCGCATAAGTGCTATGGAAGCCGGTCGGGAAGCCGGCGTCGGCGTGGTCTAAGATACGTGGGCTCACCGAACAGGAGTCGCCAATGTCCGAACCCGCTCTGTCCCTGCAGCACATCAACGTCCCCGCCCGCGATCCGCACGGCCTCGCCAAGTGGTATGCCCACACCTTCGGTCTCCGCGCGGACGAGCACCGGGTCCGGGGCCCTCAAGTGCTGATCGTCTTCCAGAAGGGCGAGCCCGTGAACCGCTCGCCCGAGCTGCACTTCGGGTTGCGGGTGCCCAGCCGCGCGGTGCTGGACGACTGGGCGAAGCGCCTGGGCGGCGAGATCGGGGTGGGCCCCGAGTTCACGGCGTTCAAGGTCTACGATCCCGAAGGCAACTGCCTCGAGCTGTACGCCCCCACGGACAGCTAGCGCGCCCGTGGGGGCGTTGACGAGGATCAACACGCGCCGGTAGCGGCACGGCGAAAGTCGCCCCCGGACGTTGTCACCGGGAGCTGCGATGCGATCGATCGTCGGGTTGCGGCTGTGCACAGCGTTGCTCGGTCTTGCCGGCACCGCACGGTCGGAGACCTGCGTGCAGTGCCACCGCAACGCCACGCCGGGCATCGTCGCCCAGCCTCTGGCCGGGCGCATGGGCAAGGCCGGCATCGACTGCCGACTGCGCGAGCTGCCACGGGTTCGATCACCAGAGCGCGGAAGACGTCGCGAAAGCGCGGATGCCTACGACACAGACCTGTGCCGGCCGCCATCCGAAGCAGGCGATGCAGCTCAAGGCCGGCAAGCACGAACTCGGCTGGACGCGGTGCAGGCGGCGAGGATGGCAGCGCTGGACCGTGCCGCCTTCGATGAATCGCGTGCGCGGATGGTCTCCGTCTACGCGAAGTGCCACGGCAAGACCTTCGCCGGACGGCAGCTGTCAGCTGCGGACGACGTCGTCCGCGAAACCGATCGCGTGATGGCCGAAGCCATCCGCGCGGTTCAAGGGCTCTATCGCGACGGGTTGCTGCGCAAGCCCGAGCAATGGCTGACGGCACCCGACATCCTGCAGTTCGAAGCGAAGACCGAGGTGGAACGCGAACTCTATGGATGTTCCCGGAGTACCGCATGCGCGCGTTCCAGGGAGCGTTCCACTTCAACCTCGACTATGCCCACTGGTACGGGTGGGCACCGCTGAAGGCTTCGGCGGCGTAGGTCGCGGAGACGGTGACGAAAATGCGGGAGGAGGCGAACATGGGGGGTGCGAAGCGGGAAGTAGTCGGGGAGCGGTCAGGGCTCTTGCCCCGATCCCAACCTTCCCCCCGTCTTGCGCCGAGCGAAGGAGTGCATCAGCTGTCTTCCTGCCCAGCGGAGGCACTCCTTCCCCCGCGGGTCAGCGCGGCGGAAGGTTGGGATGGGGGCCAGCAGACATCCCCAGAAACGCCAACGCCACCAAAGCGGTGGCGTCGATGGTGGCGAGCGACGTGCCAGCTCAGTCCTCCTCTTCCTCCTCCTCCTCGTCTTCCTCGTCGAGGTCGTCCATCGCCTCGAGCTCCGAGTCGATCATGTCGCGGATCTCCATGAGGAGGTTGCGCAGCGCCTCGTTCTGTTCTTTCAATTCCTGCTTGGTCATGACTGCCTCCTCCTGCGGTTGGCCCGGGCCGGCGGGCAAATGGTGCGTGATCCCTACGGCGGCGGATCATGACAGCGTCGACGGCAATTCGAAAGAGGTTCCCTGTCTCGAGCCGCGGCTGGCCCCTCCAGCGCCGACTCGTACTTTAGCCTCAAGCCGGGCACGGACGACCCGCTACTTCAAGACGAAGTCCACCCTGCTCGCCTTCTGCTTCTCCTTGGCCTCCGGCGCCAGTGACTTGGGCTCCACCAGGAAGATCCGGTCCGCGCCGATGTCCCCTGCCTTCAGGAACCCCTCTTTCACCGCCTGGGCTCGCTGCACCGCCAGGGCGCGCAGGTCGTCGTCGGTCACGACGATGTTGGTCTGCATCAGCTTTTCCATCTCGGGCACCGGCAGATCCTTCAGCATGCCGATGAAATTGCGCGGCTTCGGAAACTTCTCGACCCGGTAAGTGGCTTCCAGGTATTTCTCATACTCGGGTCCCGGTTCGATGGTCACGTCGTCCACCGCGGCCGGAGCCTGATTCTTCTTCGAGAGGTCCTTGAACTTCTGGGCTTTGAGCTTGCGCTGGAAGATGCTCTGACGCAGCGCCTCGCGATCCTTCTCCGGATCCACGTGACCGGTCGCTTCGAGCTTGAGTGCCGGCCGGTCGCGCAGTGCCTTGACCAGGTTGTCCACCTTCTTCCGGGCATCGGCGTCGAGCGCGGCGCTGCCCGGCGCGAACTCGACGAACGACAGTTCCTCCCCGCCCCCGCCACCGATCATGGCGCCGATCAGCGCGAAGGGCGCCGTCGCCGCCTTGGTGATCAGGTTCACGATGACGCCCCAGATCACCTTGCCCAGGCGGAACTTGGGATCGTCCAGCGACCCCTCCACGGGAATGTCGAGGTTGATGCGCCCCTCCCTGTCTTTCAGCAGAGCGATGGCGAGCTGCACCGGCAGCTTGGTGGCATCCGGGCTCTCCACCTTGTCGCCGAAGGTGAACTGGTCGATCAGGATCTTGTTCTCGGCCTTGAGATTGCGCTTGTCGATGAGGTACGTGAGATCGAGGGTGAGCTTGCCCTTCGCGATGGTGTAGCCGGCGAACTTGCCCGAGTAGGGCGTGAACTGCGGCAGCTCGATGTCGATGAAGCTCACCTTCAGATCCGCGAACAGATCACCGGCGAGCGGATTGATCTTCCCGGTGATGGTGAGCGGCGCCTGGTTCGAGAGCTTGCCGCGCAGTTCCACGTCGGCACGGGTGCTCGCGTCCGACATGAGACCCGTGACCCGCCCGCCGACCTCCGTCATGGTGGCGCTCACGTTGGGCTTGATCAGGCGGTCGGTGAAATTGATGGTGCCCCCCTGCAGGGTCACCTTGTCGATCTTGACCACCTTGGTGACGGCCGCAGTCGCACCCTCGGCAGGAGGAGGCGGCGGCTCGGCCGGCTTCTTCTTCGCTTCCCTGGTCTTCTTCGCTTCCGGCGGCTGTTCGGGCGCAGCGGCGGGCGCGGTCTCGTCACCCTTGGCGACGATGCCCTGCACGTTGAGCGTCCCGTCCGGATTCACCACCAGGCGCGAATAGAAGTCGGCCAGTGCCACTTCCTTCACGTCGACGAACAGCGGCTCGCTCTTCAGGCGGATGCTGTCGAAGAACAGCGACTCCCACTTGAGGAAGTCCTCGGCGTTCACCTTGTCGAGCGTCGCCAGCTTGTTGACCGCGGCGCTGCCCTCGTACTCGAACAGCGGCGTGCCCTCGGGCGGCATAGTGAACTTCACCGCACCTTCGGCGGCGATCTCGCCGCTCGCCAGCGTGATATTGATCCTGTCGGCGAAATACGGCTCGAAGGGCGGCAACTGCAGCCGGGTGAGCGCCACATTGACGTCGGCGTCGAGCGGCTGCGGCGTCACCAGGCCCTTCACCTTGAGTTCGCCGGTCTTGTTGATCCTCAAGGCGAGGTCCACCTTGGCAGGCGACGGCTTGCCGCCGAACGAGAAGTTTTCCACGCCGAGCTTGATCGGCTCGATCGCCACCTGCACCGGTTGCGGCAGAGTCTCGTCGTCGAAGCGCACCGCGTAGTCGTCCAGCGCGAGCTTCTTCAGGCCGAACACCCACGGCTTGTCGCCGGCTGCAGGACGAAGGGCGGGTGCCGGTGGCGGTGCCGACGGCGGCGGCGCCCCCGGCTTCGGCGTGAGCTCGGCAAGATTGATCGTGCCGTCCTTCGCATGCCGGACCGCGAGGTTCGCCTTCTTGCTCGCGACTTCCGCGATCCGGATCTCGCGTTTGCCGAGATCGAACGTGCCGCCGTGTGCCTGGAACTGCGCCATGCGGAAGAAGGGGGCAGGGTCGCCGCGCCTCTTGAGGCGCAGATTCGCAAGCGCCGTTTCGATCTCACCGGCAGACACCTGCGGCCCTGCCGGATCGTTGACGAAGTTGAACCGCGCCGACGCGTCGAGCATGCCGTCCTCGATGTCGAAGAGGATGGACTTGCGGTAATAGGGCGCATAGCGCTTGAGCGGCACCTTCGCCAGGCTGATCGTTCCTTCGGCCATGCGCTCGATGAAGTCGTATTTCGCTTCGACCGCCAGCGTTTCGCCGCCGTCGGTCTTCGCATCGAGCCGGGCCTCGGTGAGACTGCCGGGCACGGTCGAGAAATTGCGCACGGAAACGTCGAGCGGCTTCAACGTCGTGCGGAAGGAACCGTCGGGCACATCATCGATCCACGCCACGCGCGCACCGTTCATCACGATCTCTTCCACCCGGATGTCCGGCAGCGGTTTCTCCGGGGCGGCATCGGGCGCCTTCGCGGCCTGGCCAGCCTTCGTCTCCTCGCGGATCTCCTTCAGCTCCGCCCCGCCCTTCGACACGCTCGCGAGCTTCATCAGATTGATGCTGCCGTCGCGGGCCCGATGGGCGGTGACGTCGAACTCCTCGAACTTGATCCGCCGGATCGCGACCCGGGTCGCGAAGACGTCGACACGCTCGATCGCCACATCCAGCCGCTTGAACGAAACGATCGGGGCGTCGGACAGCTCGCGCACCTTGAAGTCACGCAGCGCCGTGGTGCCGGAGACGAACAGCGACGGCTTCATGCCCACGGGCTGCGCGAACGTGAGGTCGAGATTCGCGTCGAGGAACGCCGACACCGGCTTGTACTGCAGCTTGAACGGGACGTACTCGAGATAGAACGGCAGGTTGAGGTTGGTGAGCACCAGGTCGACCGAGGTCTCGCGCGCCTTGCCGAAGGGCTTGGTGCTGGCCTTCAGTTCGATCGGCGTCCCGTTCGCCTTGGCCGCGAACGCCGGTTGCACGAAGATCTCGCCGTAGTACGGCAGGTTGGACAGGAACGGGATCGCCAGCCGCATGTCGCGGATCTGATGCTTCGTCTTCTGCGGCCGGTCGTCGAAATCGACGCTGCCGCCGGTCAGCTGGATGTTGTTCAAGGAGAACGTCGCCGGTTCGTTCTTGGCGGGCTTCGGTTCCGGCTTGGCCGAGGTGAACTTTTCCACGATGTCGGAGACGTTGTAGCGCTGACCCTCGATCCGCACGACGTTCACGTAGGGATTGGTGAGCGCGATCTCGCGCAGCACCGGGGCCCGTCGATACACCGACTCGAGTTCCGCATCGACACGCAGCTTGTCGAACGCTACGAAGCGCGCGCTGCTGCCCTTCTCCTTGATCAGGAAGTCGTCGATCTCGACCGTGAGCACGAACGGATTGACGCGGACCGCCCCGACGCTCACCTCGCGTCCGAGCAGCTCGCCGACCTTGTTCACCAGCACCGACTTGATGATGGGAGGGGCCACGAAGAAGCCGAACAGGATCAGCAGGACGAAGAAGACAGCCACGCCGATACCGATCCGCTTCCACAACCGGCCCTTGCGCGGCGCCAGACTGACCCCCGGCGGCAACGCGTAGGTCTCGCGTCGGCGCCCGAAGATGCCTTTCAGCGGTGCCATGCCAATCCTCCCTCACCCCAACCCCTCTCCCGAAGGGAGAGGGGTCGGCGTTGCCGACCCCTGCGGGGTGCATGGACGTTCCCCTCACCCCAACCCCTCTCCCGAAGGGAGAGGGGCTTGGCGCCGGGGTGTGCTTCCCTCTCCCTCCGGGAGAGGGACCGAGGGTGAGGGAACACAGCGTGTCCTGGCACTCGTCCTGGATATGCTGACAGCTTCATCCTGACGACCGGTCCACCGGGCTTCTACGCGTATCGGGTGGTCGAGGTTACCGAAAGCGGGAGGCCGTGGAAAGAAAACGGCCCGGGGCACTCGGCTGCCGGGCCGTCAGCCATCTCCGCCAGGGGAGCTACTTCAGCATCGGCTGCAGCTTCGCCATGACCTGCGGCGAATCCGGCGCGACGGGCGTCGCGAAGCTGTATACGGTCTTGCCGTCAGGGGCGATCAGGTACTTGTGGAAGTTCCAGGTGGGCGGGTCGAGCGTCTGCTGGGCGAGGCTCTTGAAGAACGGATTGGCGCCGTCGCCGGTCACCGACGTCTTCTCCGCCATCGGGAACTGGACACCGTAGGTCATGCGGCAGAAGTCGCCCACTTCCTGATTGGTGGCGAGTTCCTGGCGGAAATCGTTGGAGGGGAAACCCAGAACTACTAGGCCCTTGTCCTTGTACTGCTTGTACATGCCCTCGAGCTTCTCGAACTGAGGTGTATGGCCGCACTTGCTGGCCGTGTTGACCACCAGGACGGCCTTGCCTTCGAACTGGCACAGGTCGAGCGGCTTGCCGTCGAGCGTCTTCATCTGGTGGTTCAACAAGGCCGGACACGCGGCGGAGGCTGCGGCCGGGAGCACGCCCAGCGCGCAGAACGCGACCATGGATCGAACGATCGGAATCATGAGGCTCCTCTTCGAACGTGAAATGTTGTCTGCCGGCCTGCCCTTGCTGCGTGGGAACCGGCGACCGCGACGAAGTTCCCCGCGGCGCCCGTAAGCCCGATGCAAGCCTGGGCCGTTAGTATGCCGGCGGGCCGGCTGTCCCGCCCGCCCCCTCTCACCTGCCCCCGGAGAATACCCAGATGAAGACGATTGCCCTGTCCCTCGCCGTCGCCCTGCTCGCCGCCGGTCCGGCGCTTGCGGCGACACAGCAGGAAAAGATGAAGACCTGCAACGCCGACGCCACCAAGAAGGACCTGAAAGGCGACGCGCGCAAAAAGTTCATGAGCGAGTGCCTGTCAGCAGCCGCACCCGAGCCCGCGAAGAAGGAACTGTCCTCGTCTCAGGAACGCATGAAGACCTGCAACGCCGATGCAAAGACGAAGAACCTCGCGGGCGACGCTCGGAAGAAATTCATGAGCGACTGCCTGTCCGGCAAAGACACCGCGGCCGCCGCACCCACGCAGCAGGACAAGATGAAGACCTGCAATGCCGACGCCGGCACCAAGGGCTTGAAGGGCGACGAGCGCAAGAAATTCATGAGCGAGTGCCTGTCGAAGTAACGTCCGTCGACAGGGAGCCCCGGGGCCCCGGCCCGGGACCCGCTCAACCGGCGGACCGGGCGGTCAGGCCGGCTCGGCTTCCCGGATTTCGCCGGCCATCTCGCAGGACCGGTCGCCGTAGGAGCAGAGCACGCAGCAATCCCCCTGCTTGGGGCGAGACAGCACGCCGCAGGCCGCGCAGCGGTAGATGACACGCGCCGCGCCGACCGCCGGCGGCAAGGCTTCGGCGTGCCCGCATTCCGGGCAGGTGACGATGGAAGTTTGTGGGGTACTGCGCTTCATGGCCGGATGCCTCCTAAAGTTTTCAGGAGGTTAGAGCGCCGGTGTGACGGCGGGATGAATTCCACCCGGGCTGCCGTCGGGTGCACCGGTCCGCCGCCGGCAACAGGAATAGGGTCACCTGTTGACCTAGTCCGCGGCCCTCGGTACCGTGGATACGCGATCGTCATGAAAACAAGGCAGCGCCCGGTCCCGAGGTAGCGCCCCTGCGGTCGCACGATGCCCATCGCGTCGATACGGCATCGACGGCGGTCTGGAGCACCACTCTGGTCGGGGGGCCACGTACGGGAACTGTGATCCACTAGTCCGAAGCTCACGGACCGGTCGAACCGGGTCCCCGTCTTCGCCCTGCGGGTGCGACAGCCTCGCGGCGAGTTCGTTGCCGCCGGACATCCTGTGCAACCCCACGGCCCGAGCCACTTCGGGAATCCGTGGCGTGACAACTCATCGAGCTCTCGCAGCACCCGTTGCACGGTACGACACCACGCCGCCCGACCTGGCAGCGGGCGAACTGCGCTGGCTGCTGGGTTGCCTGTGCGAAACGCATCGGATCGCATTCGATGCCGACGTCGTGGAGCGGCAATTCCCGCCGCCTCACACCGCACTCTCCGTGCATGCCGCAGCCACGGCGCTCGGGTTCGAACTGCAATCCAGCGAAACGCGGCGGCACGTCGATCGAATGGTCATGCCGGTGATCGCGTTCGCGGAATGTCCCGCCGATGCCGCCTCGGGCACCGGCCAACGGACAGCGACGACGGTCCCGGTGCTCATCCTGCGCGCCGACGGCGACCGCATCCTCTACTTCCGTCCGGGCACAGCCGTCGGAGAGATGGCTGCGCGCGAGCCTTTCGAGCGATCGCTGCGAGGGCCCGTGTGGTCGGTGGTGCGCCCGCAATCCGGCGTCGCGGCGTCCCCAGACGAACCGCCGGGGGCCGAGCGGCCCTCCTTCGGGTTCAGCTGGTTCCGGCGCGAGATCCTGCGGCACACTCGCGTTTGGCGCGACGTGCTGCTCGCATCGCTCGCGATCCAGGTGCTCGGGCTCGCGACACCGCTGTTCACCCAGGCGATCATCGACAAGGTCATCGTCCACCGGACCACGAGCACGCTGATCGTGATCGCCGCTGCGCTCGCAATGTTCATGCTGTTCTCGAGCGCGATGACGTGGATCCGGCAATACCTCGTGATCCACACGGGCAACCGCGTCGACGCGGTGCTCGGTGCAGAGGTGTTCTCGCACCTGCTGCGCGTCCCGATGCGCTTCTTCGAGCACCGCCCGACCGGGGTTCTGGTCGCACGCCTGCATTGCGTGGAAACAATCCGCGAGTTCGTCACGGGCGCGGGCATCGCACTGCTGCTGGATCTGCCTTTCCTGGTCCTGTGCCTCGCCCTGATGTTCTGGTACTCGTGGCCGCTCACGCTGATCGCGCTCGGCATCCTGGCGGCTATCGGGGGTCTGAGCGCGGTCGTCACACCGCTGCTGCGTGCGCGGTTGAACGAGCAGTTTCTCCTCGGTGCGCGCAACCAGGCCTTCGCGACGGAGTACGTGGCCGGCATCGATACCGTGAAGGCGCTGCAGCTCGAGCCGCAGCTCGAGCGGCGCTACGGCGACTACCTCGCGAGCTACCTCCAGGCAAGCTTCCGCACCCGTGCACTGGGCAACACCTACCACACCCTGGCGAGCGGACTGGAAAGCGCGATGACGCTCGCGATCCTCTGCGTAGGCGCATGGTTCGTGATGACCCGGCCGGGAATGACCATCGGCATGCTCGTGGCCTTCCAGATGTTCGCGAGCCGCCTGTCGCAACCGGTGCTCCGCTTCGTCGGTCTGTGGCAGGAGTTCCAGCAGGCCTCGATCGCCGTTCGGCGGCTGGGTGACGTGATGAACGTCCCGTCCGAGCCCTTCTCGCTGGCGAGCGCGCGCGAGCCGCGCCGCGAAGGCGGCATTTCGATCCGCGGACTCGGCTTCCGCCACGCCGAGGATCGACCATGGCTCTTCCGTGGTCTCGATCTCGATGTGGCACCGGGTGAGTTCGTGGTGCTGGTGGGTGCATCGGGCAGCGGCAAGAGCACGCTGGCGAAACTGTTGCTGGGCTTCTACCAGCCCCGGGAAGGCAGCATCCGCATCGACGGCCAGGATTCGCGCCACCTCGCGGCCAACGAGTTGCGCGCCTGCTTCGGCGTCGTCCCTCAGGATACGGTGCTGTTCTCCGGCACCCTCTACGACAATCTCACGCTCGCCGATCCGCACGCGAGCTTCGCCGACGTCACGGAGGCATGCCGACAGGCCGAGATCCACACGTTCATCGAGTCGCTGCCCGAGGGTTATCAGACCGTGGTCGGCGAACACGGCACCGGGCTCTCCGGCGGGCAGAAGCAGCGCATCGCGATCGCCAGGGCGCTGCTCAAGCGACCGAAGGTGTTGATCTTCGACGAGGCCACCAGCCATCTCGACGGGCCGACCGCGCGCCAATTCGGCTCGACGCTGTCGAAGCTGCGCGGCCGCGTGACCGTGCTCTTCATCGCGCACCAGGTGCCGAATGGTCTGCTGCCCGACCGGATCATCCGGCTCGACAGTGGGCCGACCACCGGGCGGCAACCATCATGATTCGCCCGACCGAAGCCTGCGACTTCTCGCCGGCCATCCTCGCGCTCGAGAAACAGGCACCGTCTCCCCTGCCGAGAGCGCTGCTCTGGACGCTGTCTGCGTTGCTGGCCTGTCTGGTGCTCGGCGCTTTCGTGGGACGCCTCGACATGATCGCCGTCGCCCACGGGCGGTTGGTGCCGCAGAGCTTCCTCAAGGTCGTGCAACCGGCCGATTCCGGCGTCGTTCGCGAGATCCTGGTGCACGAAGGCGATGTCGTGTCGGCCGGTCAGGTTCTGGTGCGCATGGACGCCCGCCTGTCCGATGCGGACACTGCGACCGTGCAAGGCCAGATCGCGCAGTATCGCCTGCAGTTGCAGCGCATCGAGGCGGAACTGACCGGCGTGCCGTTCGTCATTCGCGCGGACGATCCGCCGGCACTCTTCGCCCAGGCAAACGCGCAATACCGTTCCCATCGTCAGGCGCACCTCGATGCCATCGCCACCGAAACGGCGCTCGTCGACCGATCCCGCAACGATCTGCAGGCGGCGCTCGAAACCGAGACGAAACTCGCCAAGGCCCTGCCCATGCACCGCGAACAGGCCGAAGGGTGGGAGACGCTCGCGCGCGAAGGCTTCGCCGGCAAGCTGCTGGCACTCGAGCGCAAACGCGCACTAGTCGAGGCGGAGCAGGAACTGAAGACGCAGCACGCCCAGGTGGAAAGCCTGCGCGCCGCCATCGCGCAGTCGGAACGCCGCGTCGCGCAACTGCAATCGAACTATCGCCGCGACCTGATGGACGAACGCGCCCAGGCCCAGGCGGAACTCGATCGGCTGCTGCAGGATGCGACCCGCCAATCGGTGCGACGGAGCCAACTGGAGTTGCGCGCTCCCGCCGCGGGCATCGTCAAGGAACTTGCGACGCATACGGCCGGCACGGTGGTGCAACCCGGCAGCGTGCTGATGACCATCGTCCCTCGCGATGAGGCGATACAGGCGGAAGTGTGGGTCGACCAGATCGACGCCGGCTTCGTCGAGGAGCGCATGCCGGTCGCGCTCAAGGTGGCCACGTTCCCCTTCCAGAAGTACGGCACGGTGCCCGGACGGATCCGGCATCTGAGCCCCGATGCGACCGAAGCGTCGGGCAACGACCGTTCCGGCGATCCGCGGTCGGGCTATCGTGCGCTGATCGCTCTCGACACGACGAGCCTGGAGCGCGACGGCCGGCGTTTCACGCTGGCCCCAGGCATGCAGGTGAGCGCGGAGATCCGCCTCGGCACGCGCAGCGTGATGGAGTATTTGCTCTCGCCGGTGCAGAAGACGGTGCTGGAGGCGGCGCGGGAGAAATAGCACCGGCAGCTTGACCCGTCCCGAGGCGGCGTCGATACTTTTCGGAGCCAGCCCACCGCCCGAGGGAAGGAACCGCCATGGCCGTGATGAGAGATCGCCCCTACACCCGCTTCAACTTCCTCGTCGACCTGGGTGACGGCAATACCGACGGGCCTCAGGCCGGCTTCCAGGAGATCGGCCCGATCGGCATGGAAGTCGAGGTCATCGAGTACCGCAACGGCAACGCGAAGGAAAACAGCGTGATGAAGCTGACCGGGCTCAACAAGGTGACCGACGTCACGCTGAAGCGCGGCATCATCGGCTCGCTCAACCTGTACCAGTGGCTGAACGACATCCGCAACGGCAACCAGAACGCGTTGCGCACCGTCACGATCCAGCTCCAGAACGAGGACCACACGACGATCGTGCAGACCTGGAAGCTGCTGCGCGCCCGCATCATCAAGCACACCAGCGGCCCGTTCAACGCGAAGGGCGGAGATGTGGCCATGGAAGAGCTCGTGCTCGCATACGAACGGCTGGAGATGGAATAGACCGCCACTCGAGCATCCCATGGCACAGCAGCGCGATCGCCCCTACGGCAACGCCAACTTCCTGGTGGACTTCGGCGACGGCAAGGCCGGATCCGCCGCCGGCGGTTTCAGCGAAGTCGTCTTTCCGGTCTTCAGTGCGGGCACCGTGGCAGCAGACACCCCGGCGCAGACCGCGTCGAAACCCGAGATCGCTCAGACAGAGTCTGCGAATCGATTGATCCTGAAGCGCGGCTTCATCGGCTCGCTCGACCTCTACGCGTGGTGGCACAAGGCGCGGGACGGCCGCGCGCCGAAGCGCAAGACGCTGCAGGTCAAGCTGCTCTCCGAGGACCACGAAACCGTCGTGACCACATGGCGCTTTCGCGAGGTGCGGCCCGTCAGTCTCAGCTACTCCCCCTTGCTGGCGAACGAAGGCGGGATTCTGATCGAGACGGTGGAGTTCGCCTTCGACCGGATGGAGATGCTCTGACGCCTCAGCCGGCCCCTCGGGAAAGAGGCCGCAGGCCTGTCGGACGGGACCTCACTTCAGTCTAGCGCCTGCTCGACCCATCGTGCACAAGCAAGTGCCCTCGCGTCGTCGCCGATGCGCCCGATCACCTGCACGCCGATCGGCAAGCCGTTGGGACCCTCGCCCGAGGGCACGTGGATCGCGGGCGTATGGAGCAGGCTCCACGTGCGGTTGAAGACCGGATCACCGGTGGCCTCGATGCCGTGCGGCGCTTCACCCGGTGCCGATGGGACCAACAGGATGTCGCAGTCGCCGAATACGGCGTTCACCTGCAGGCGCGACTCGCGCGCAAGACGCATCGCCGCGTCGTAGCGCTCGACCGGCATCGCCACACCCGCATCCAGTTGCTTGCGCAGTCGCTCGCGGATGCGCTCGGGAAACCGTCGGTGCTCGTCCGCGAGGCAGCGGGCCATTTCGTATTCCCAGATGGTGTCCTGCGCGTCGTTGATGCCGTCGAAGCCGGACGGCAGGTCGACGCGTTCGACCTTGGCGCCCTTGGACGAAAGTCGAGCGGGCAGACCCTCGAACAGCTTCTGAGTCTCCGGCAATGCTTTGGGCCATTGCGCGGTCAGGCAGATGCCGATGCGCGGCGCCGAACCCGTTGCTGCCGCCTTCACGTCATCGCGACCCGCGAGCGCCCCGACGAAGAACGCCGCATCGGCCACTCGCCGCGCGAACACGCCCACAGTGTCGAACGACCAGGTGATCGCCTTCACCCCGATGGGCGACAAGGTCCCGAACGTGGGCTTGTAACCGACCGCACCGCAGAACGACGCAGGCCGGATGATGGAGCCGGTGGTCTGCGTACCGAAGGCGATCGGCACCATGTCCGCGCCGACCGCGGCAGCGGAACCGCTCGACGAGCCGCCCGGCGTATGGGCCGGATTGCGCGGATTCGTCGTGGGCCCGGGCGGAAAGGTCGCGAATTCGGTCGTGACCAGCTTGCCGACGATCAGTCCGCCGAAACGGCGCGTGAGCGCGACGCTGCCCGCATCCGCGCTCGGCCGATGGTCGGCATAGATGGGCGAACCGTAGCGGGTCGGCATGTCGAAGGTGTCGTAGACGTCCTTCACCCCCACGGGGAATCCGTGCAACGGTCCGCGGATCGCACCGCGATCGAGTTCGCGCGCCGCAGCCAGTACCGCATCACGATCCAGATGGGTCCAGGCTCGCACCACCGGCTCGCGTTCGTCGATGCGTTCCAGGAAGGCGCGCAGCACAGCCTCCGTCGTGATTTCGCGGCGCTGCAGGCGCCCGGCCAGTTCGCCGGCGTCGAGTTCGTCGAGCCGCCGGGTCATCGCGTCAATTCCCGCATGCCGCGATCGAGCCCCTCCAGGGTCAGCGGGTACATCCGTTCGCCCATCAACTGCCGCACCATCTCGATCGAGTCATAGTAGTTCCAGCGGTCCTCCGGCTGCGGGTTGAGCCAGATGGTCTTCGGGTAGACGTCGAGCACGCGCTGCATCCACACCGCGCCGGCCTCTTCGTTGTTGTGTTCCACCGAGCCACCCGGGTACGCGATCTCGTACGGGCTCATCGTCGCATCCCCGACGAAGATCACCTTGTAGTCGTGGGCGTAGGTGTGCAGCACGCGCCACAGCGGGAAGCGCTCGTTGTTGCGCCGGCGGTTGTCGCGCCACACGCTCTCGTAGATGAAGTTGTGGAAATAGAAGTACTCGAGATGCTTGAACTCCGTGCGCGACGCGGAGAAGAGCTCTTCGCAGATCTTCACGTGGTCGTCCATGGACCCGCCGATGTCGAAGAACAGCAGCACCTTCACCGCGTTGTGCCGCTCCGGCACCATCTTCAAGTCGAGCCAGCCGGCGTTGCGGGCGGTGGAGCGGATGGTGTCGTCGAGATCCAGTTCGTCCGCAGCGCCTTCGCGGGCGAACTTGCGCAGGCGCTTCAGCGCCAGCTTGATGTTGCGGGTGCCGAGCTCCACGGAATCGTCGAGATTGCGGTAGGCGCGCTGGTCCCAGACCTTCACCGCCTTGCGGTTGCGCGAACCCTCCTGCCCGATGCGCACGCCTTCGGGGTTATAGCCGTAAGCGCCGTAGGGCGAGGTGCCGGCGGTACCGATCCACTTCGAACCGCCCTGATGCCGACCCTTCTGCTCTTCGAGGCGTTTGCGCAGGGTCTCCATCAGTTTTTCCCAGCCGCCCATGGCCGCGATGGCGAGCTTGTCCTCTTCGGAGAGCATCAGCTCGGCCTGCTTCTTCAGCCACTCCTCCGGGATGCTCGCGAGGAAACCGTCCGGCAGTTCGGCGATGCCTTTGAAATAGGCCGCGAACACCCGGTCGAACTTGTCGTAGTTCGACTCGTCCTTCACCAGCGCTGCGCGGGAGAGGTAGTAGAACCCTTCGACGCGATAGTCGGCCACACCTTTCGCGAGCGCTTCCACCAGCATCAGGTATTCCTTGACGGAGACCGGAACGCCGCCGGATTTCAGCTGGAGGAAGAAGTCGGTCAGCATGCTTATTTCCGTGACTCGTGACTCGTGACTGGCGCCTCGTGCCCGGGAGGTCGTAGCGACGCGAACGCGAGCCGACTAGGGCAACAATCGGAGAACGGCGCACCAGTCACGAGTAACGAGTCACCAGTCACGGCCTTACCTGTTCCGCCGCGCCATGAACACCAACCGCTCGAACAGATGCACGTCCTGCTCGTTTTTGAGCAGCGCACCGTGCAGCGGCGGAATGATCTTGCCACTGTCCTGACTGTGCAGTGCCTCGGGCGGAATGTCCTCCGCCACCAGCAGCTTCAGCCAGTCGAGCAGTTCCGAGGTGGACGGCTTCTTCTTGAGCCCCGGCACCTCACGGATATCGAAGAAGGCGGTGAGCGCCTGCGCGAGGAGGGTCTTCTTGATGCCGGGATAGTGCACGTCGACGATGCGCTCCATCGTCTCGCGCTCGGGAAACTTGATGTAGTGGAAGAAGCAGCGGCGCAGGAAGGCGTCCGGCAGTTCCTTCTCGTTGTTGCTGGTGATGATGATCGCGGGTCGATGCTTCGCCTTGATCAGCTGTTGAGTCTCGTACACGTAGAACTCCATGCGATCGAGTTCGCGCAGCAGGTCGTTGGGAAACTCGATGTCGGCCTTGTCGACCTCATCGATCAGCAGGACTGTGGGTTCGTCCGCCGCGAATGCATCCCACAGTGGCCCGCGCTTGATGTAGTTGGCGATGTCGCGCACCCGCGCGTCACCCAGCTGCGAATCGCGCAGACGCGACACCGCGTCGTATTCGTACAGGCCCTGCTGCGCCTTCGACGTGGACTTCACGTGCCACTGCAGCAGCGGGCGGTTCAGCGCTTTCGCGACCTCCACCGCCAGCATGGTCTTGCCCGTACCGGGCTCGCCCTTGATGAGCAGCGGGCGCTCGAGGGTGATGGCGGCGTTGACCGCCATCATCAGATCTTCGGTGGCGACGTAGGACTCGGTACCGGTGAAGCGCATGAGGAGCTAATCCGTTCGAAAACGAACCTCAAGCGTACACGATGCCGGCGCGGTCAGCGCTTCTTGCGGGCGGACGGACGGACCGCGCCCGAGGAACGCTCCGGTTCGTTGACGTACCAGTCGGCCCGCGCGAAATGTCCCTTGAGATGGTCGACGAACGCGCTCACGCGCGAAGGCAGGAGCTTGGGCGACGGGAACACCGCGTGGATGTCCTGCCCCGGCAGTTCATACTCGTCCAGCATGCGTTCCAGGCGCCCTTCGGCGAGCGAGGTGCCGGCCACATACAGTGGCAGGGCCGCGATGCCCATGCCATCGCGCGCTGCCGCCAGCAGCGACGACAGGTTGTTCGACCGAAACGGGCCGCGCACGCGCACCGACACCCGCCCCTGCTTCGCGTGCTGGAAGTGCAGATGGTCGTCGCCATGGACGCTGCTGTAGACCAGCACGTCGTGCCGCTCCAGTTCCTGGGGCGTGGCCGGCGTGCCACGGCGCTTCAGATAGTCTGGCGACGCGACCATGGCCCAGGGGTTGAAACCCAGCGAGCGGGCCGCCAGCGACGAATCGGGCAGGCGGCCCAGGCGCACGGACACATCGATGCCCTGGGCCACCAGATCGATGTAGGTGTCGTCGCAGCGCAGATCCACCTCGATGTCGGGATGGGCTCGCATGAACGACAGGATGAGCGGCACGACCACCCGCCGCCCGAAAGCCACCGACGTGGCGATGCGCAGCTTGCCGCGCAGCGCGGTGCGCTCGTCCACCGCCAGGTTCTCGGTCTCGATCACCAGGTCGAGCAGCGCCTTGCTGCGGTCGTAGTACAGCCGCCCCGCCTCCGTGAGGCTCAGGCGCCGGGTATTGCGGTTGACCAGCCGTACCCCGAGCCGTTGCTCGAGGGCTGCCACATGCCGCGTCACGGTGGGCTGGGTCACCCCCAGGTCCCGGGCCGCGCTCGAGAAGCTGCCGGTCTCCACCACCCGTACGAACAGCCGGTAGCCGTCCAGTCGGTCCATCCCTCCTCCCCCTCGGGCCCATACGGGACCCGCATAAGTGCTATGGCCAACCGCGTGCGTCGAGGCCGCGGCCGTGCGCCACCATTCTGGCATGCGCGGCACAGCGCGGACCTTCGGAGGAGCAGATCATGCGGATGACGGCGGCAATGGCGGCGGTGGCAGTGATGGAGAAGGAAGGCGTGACGACCGCCTTCGGCGTTCCCGGTGCGGCGATCAATCCACTGTATGCGGCGCTGCGCAAACGCCAGAGCATCACCCACATCCTGGCGCGCCACGTCGAAGGCGCCTCCCACATGGCCGAGGGCTACACCCGTGCCCAGCACGGCAACATCGGCGTGTGCATCGGCACCTCCGGTCCGGCGGGCACCGACATGATCACGGGCCTCTACTCGGCATCCGCCGATTCCATTCCCATCCTGTGCATCACCGGCCAGGCACCGCGGGCCCGGTTGTACAAGGAAGACTTCCAGGCGGTGGACATCGAGTCCATCGCCAAGCCGGTGACCAAGTGGGCCGTCACGGTGCGTGAACCGGCCCAGGTGCCGCGCGCCTTCCAGCAGGCGTTCCACCTGATGCGTTCGGGCCGCCCCGGGCCGGTACTGATCGATCTGCCCTTCGACGTCCAGATGGCCGAGATCGAGTTCGACATCGACACCTACGAGCCGCTGCCGGTCTACAAGCCAGGCGCGACCCGCAAGCAGGTCGACAAGGCGCTCGACATGCTGCTCGCGGCCGAGAAGCCGCTGATCGTCGCCGGCGGCGGCATCATCAACGCGGACGCCTCGAAACTGCTGGTCGAGTTCGCCGAACTCACCGGCGTGCCGGTGATCCCGACGCTGATGGGCTGGGGCACCATTCCCGACGACCATCCGCTGATGGCCGGCATGTGCGGGCTGCAGACTTCGCATCGCTACGGCAATGCGACGATGCTCGCCAGCGATTTCGTGCTCGGCATCGGCAACCGCTGGGCGAACCGGCATACCGGATCGACCGACGTGTACTGCAAGGGCCGCAAGTTCGTCCATGTGGACATCGAACCGACCCAGATCGGCCGCGTCTTCATGCCCGACTACGGCATCGTCAGCGACGCGAAGGCCGCGCTCGAATTGTTCGTCGAGGCCGCGCGCGAGCGCAAGACCGCGGGCACGCTGCGCGACTACTCGGACTGGGTGTTCCGCTGCGCCGAGCGCAAGCGGCTGATGCACCGCAAGTCCCACTACACCGAGACCCCGATCAAGCCGATGCGCGTGTACGAGGAGATGAACAAGGTGTTCGGCCGCGACACGATCTACGTCACGACCATCGGTCTGTCGCAGATCGCCGGCGCGCAATTCCTGCACGTGTACGGACCGCGGCAGTGGATCAACTGCGGTCAGGCCGGTCCGCTCGGTTGGACGATCCCCGCGGCACTCGGCGTGGTCGCCGCCGATCCGACGCGCACGGTCGTCGGGCTCTCGGGCGACTACGACTTCCAGTTCCTGATCGAGGAACTCGCGGTCGGTGCGCAGTTCCGTCTGCCGTACGTGCAGGTGCTGGTGAACAACAGCTACCTCGGGCTGATCCGCCAGAGCCAGCGCGGGTTCGAGATGGATTACTGTGTGCAGCTCGCGTTCGACAACCAGAACGTCGACGATCCGGCGCTGAAGGGCTACGGCGTCGACCATCAGGCGGTCGTGCAGGGCCTCGGTTGCAAGAGCCTGCGCGTGACCGACCCGGAGAAGATCGAGGATGCGTTGAAGGAGGCGCAGGCGCTCGCGCGGCAGTACAGCGTGCCGGTAGTGGTCGAGGTCATTCTGGAGAAGGTGACCAACGTCTCGATGGGGACGGAGATCGACAAGGTGGTGGAGTTCGAGTCGATCGAGTGCCTGCATCCCGAGGGAACCAAGGGGCTCGAATTGGCGGGGTTGCTGGAGTGATGTAGCTGACGGTGGGCTGAGGCGGCCCCCATCCCGACCTTCCCCCGCCTGCGGCGGGGGAAGGAGTGCATCAGGTCAGTACACCGCGAACCATGGGCACTCCTTCCCCCACGTACGTGGGGGAAGGTTGGGATGGGGGCACTTATAATCCCTGGAATTCCAACGACCCGGAGTTCCCCCATGCCCCGCTTCAACGCCAACCTCTCGATGATGTTCAACGAGGTCCCGTTCCTCGATCGGTTCGCGGCGGCGGCGAAGGCCGGCTTCAGCGCGGTGGAGTTCCTCTTCCCCTACGACTTCCCCAAGGAGCAGGTGAAGGAAGCGCTGGACCGCGCGAAGTTGAAGCTCATCCTCCACAACATGCCGCCCGGCGACTGGGCCAAGGGCGAGCGCGGCATGGCGATCCTCCCAGGACGCGAAGCGGAGTTCCGCGCCGGGGTAGCCAAGGCGATCGACTACGCAACGCACCTCGGCTGCCCGCAGATCCACTGCATGGCGGGCCTGGTTCCGGCCGGCGTCTCGCAGGCAGCCTTGCGCGAAACATACATCGCCAACCTGAAGTACGCCGCCGCGGAAGCCGCCAAGGCCGGCCTGCGCCTGCTGATCGAGTCGATCAATACCCGCGACATTCCGGGCTACTACCTCAACACGTCGCAGCAAGCCATCGAGATCATGGACGCGGTCGGCGCACCCAACCTCTTCTTCCAGTACGACATCTACCACATGCAGATCGTGGAGGGCGATCTCGCGCCCACCATGGAACGCCTGCTGCCGCGCATCGGGCACATGCAGCTCGCCGACACTCCCGGCCGCCACGAACCGGGCACCGGCGAGATCAACTATCCGTTCCTGTTCGGTCATCTCGACCGCATCGGCTACCAGGGCTGGATCGGCTGCGAGTATCGGCCGGCGGGCGATACGGTGGCGGGCTTGGGGTGGGTACGGCCTTATCTGTGAAAAAACGTGACTGGCGACTCGTTCAACCGACGTGACTGGTGACTCGTGACTCGTGACTGGTGGTCACGGCTGACGCCGTGACCGAAAGGCAAACTCACGGTATGCGGGCCCCGTCGCAAGGCACGAACACCAGTCACGAGTCACCAGTCACCAGTCACGGCCTCACGACCAGTCACGAGTCACCAGTCACCAGTCACGGCCTCACGACCAGTCACGAGTCACCAGTCACCAGTCACGGCCTCACCTACGCGGTCCTGGTACTCGCGGTCGCGGTCGTCTCCAGCGCGTCGATCCTGGTCCGCTACGCCCAGGCCGAGGGCACACCGTCCATCGTCATCGCCGCGCTGCGGCTCGCCTTCGCCACGCTGGTCCTCACGCCGATCGCCTGGCCACGGGTCCGGCGCGAATGGCCGCAGCTGTCGCGCAGCGATCGCTGGCTCGCGTTCGGATCGGGGGTCGCGCTCGCCGTGCACTTTGCCGCCTGGATCACCTCGCTCGAATACACGTCGGTGGCCAGCAGCGCCGCGCTGGTCACGACCAATCCGGTGTGGGTGGGCATTGCCTCGGTCGTGGTGCTACGCGAACGCGTGCCGCGCGCCGTGATCGTCGGCATCCTGCTGGGACTGCTCGGCAGTCTGGTGGTGTTCGGCAGCGCCAGCGGCAAAGGCGCAGCGGCACCCGCCCCTGCGCTCGGCAACTCCCTGGCGCTGGTGGGCGCGTTGGCCGCCTCGGCCTACCTGCTGATCGGGCGCGGGCTGCGGGCCCGCGTCTCTCTGCTCACTTACATCTGGATCGCTTATGGCGCTGCAGCAATCCTGCTGATCGCGGCCGCCGTGGCAACGGTGCCGCCGCGCTTCGCACCGACCGGCACGGCCGTGCTGCTGACCCTGGCACTGGCGCTCGGCCCACAGCTGATCGGCCACACGGCGGTCAACTGGGCCGTGCGGCGCGCCTCCGCCACCGTCGTGGCGCTCGCGATCCTCGGTGAGCCGGTGGGTGCCGCCCTGCTCGCCTGGTTGCTGTTCGGCGAGACCTTCTCGGCATCGCAGCTGATCGGCTTCGCCATGTTGCTTTGCGGCATCTTCTTCGCCGCACGCGCGCCGCAGGAATCGTCGGCCGCTCAACCAGCGCGGTAAGCGAAAACGAGACGCGTGTCTCGCTCGCGGAAATGTGCTACGCGACGCACCCCTCGCGTGCTTCCCATGCTATCGTCGACGCACGCCCTCACCGATCGTGGTTTCATTCGTGACACAACGCCGGGACGGCGAGGAAAAGAGACTCCAATAACGAGAGGAGGAGTGCGAAATGGAAGTCAAGGTCAACAAGCAGAGCCGCACCTACAACGGCGACCCGCAGATGCCGTTGATGTGGTTCCTGCGCGATGAGCTCGGCCTCACCGGCACCAAGTTCGGGTGCGGCGTGGGCCTCTGCGGCGCCTGTACCGTGCACGTGGACGGCAAGGCCGTCCGTTCCTGCGCGGTCGGGATGAACGAGGTGGAGGGCAAGTCCGTCACCACGATCGAAGGCCTGTCGCCGGACGGTAATCACCCGGTGCAGAAGGCCTGGCGCGCCGAGAACGTGCCGCAATGCGGCTACTGCCAGCCCGGTCAGATCATGCAGGGCGCAGCGCTCCTCTTGGAGAACAAGAAGCCCACCGACGATCAGATCCTCGCAGCCATGTCCGGCAACATCTGCCGCTGCGGCTGCTATCAGCGCATCTTCACGGCCATCAAGGCCGCGGCGAAGGAGGTGGCCTGATATGAACGTACACCTCAGGAACCTCGAGAAGCGCATGCGCATCGAGAACGTCAGCCGCCGCAACATGCTGAAGGGCATCGTGTCGGCCGGTGGTCTCGTGGTCGCGGCACAGGTCTTCCCCCGCTCCGCCTTCGCGGACGAGAACCAGTACAACACCGGCGCAGGCGGCATGCCCGGCGGTACGGTCTGGGATCCGCACGTCTTCGTCTCGATCGCACCGGACGGCACCGTGACCATCGTCACGCACCGCTCCGAGATGGGCACCGGCTCGCGCACCAGCCTGCCGATGGTCGTGGCGGACGAGATGGAAGCCGACTGGGCCAAGGTCAAGATCGTCCAGGCGCCCGGTGACGAACAGAAGTACGGCAACCAGGACACGGACGGTTCGCGTTCCATCCGCCACTTCATCCAGCCGATGCGGGCCTGCGGTGCAGCCACCCGTGCGATGCTGGAAAAGGCGGCCGCAGTGACCTGGGCCTGCTCGGACACCGACGTCCGCGCGCAGAACCACAAGGTCATCCACATCCCGTCCGGCAAGTCGCTGGGTTACGGCGAGCTGGCCGCCGCGGCGGCCGCATTGCCGACGCCCCGTGCAAGCACGCTGACGCTGAAGGATCCGTCCCAGTTCCGGTATATCGGGAAGGGCAAGGTCCAGATCACCGACCTGCGTGACATCACCATGGGCAAGGCCACGTACTCCCAGGACATCCGCGTCGACGGCATGAAGTACGCCGTGATCGCGCGTCCGCCGGTGGTGCTGGGCAAGGCCGTGAAGTACGACGCCGACGCCGCGATGAAGGTGCCGGGTGTGGTCAAGGTCGTGGCGATCGCGCCGACGCCGATGCCGGCGAAGTTCGCACCGCTCGGCGGTGTCGCCGTCATCGCGAACAACACCTGGGCAGCGATCCGCGGTCGTGAAGCGCTGAACGTCCAATGGGAAGACGGCCCCAACGGCGACTACGACTCCGACAAGTTCAAGCAGTCGATGGCCGATTCGGCTCACAAGCCCGGCAAGATCGAGCGGAACGAAGGCGACGTGGATGCCGCGCTGGCCGGGGCCGCGAAGGTCATCGAGCATGAGTACTACATCCCCCACGGCCACCACGCCACCATGGAACCGCCGGCGGCCACCGCCCGCGTCGCCAATGGCAAGGCGGAGGTCTGGGCTTGCGTGCAGAGCCCCGGCGGAACGCGCGGCGACGTGGCGAACGTGCTCGGCCTCAAGGAGTCGGACGTCACCGTCAACGTGACGTTGCTGGGCGGCGGCTTCGGCCGCAAGTCCAAGTGCGACTTCGCGCTCGAAGCCGCGATCCTCTCGAAGGATCTGGGCGGCACGCCGGTCAAGGTCGTGTGGACCCGCGAGGACGATATCCACCACGGCTTCTACCACTCGGTGTCCTACCAGCACGTCACGGCCGGCCTGGATGCCAACAACAAGGTGGTCGCCTGGCGGCATCGCAGCGTCTCGCCGTCGCTCATGTCGAACTTCATGCCCGATCCGAAGCGCGAAAGCTCTCTGGAACTGGGCCTCGGCCTGATCGACACGCCGTTCAACGTGCCCAACCTGCGCCTGGAAACCGGTGAAGCGATCGCGAAGACCCGGATCGGCTGGTTCCGTTCGGTGAACAACATCCCGCACGCCTTCGCCATGCAGTCGATGGTGGGTGAGCTGGCCGCCGAACTGGGCAAGGATCCGAAGGACTTCCTGCTCGAAATGATCGGGCCGGCGCGCATCGTGGATCCGCGCAAGACGGTGACGAGCGAACTGTGGAACTACGGCGATCCGTGGGACACCTATCCGGTCGACACGGGCCGTCTGCGTGCGGTGGTCGAGCGCGCCGCGAAGGAAGCGGGCTGGGGCAAGAAGCTGCCCGCCGGTCAGGGCATGGGTATCGCCTGCCAGCGGAGCTTCCTCTCCTACGTCGCGACCGTGGTGCATGTGGCCGTGGACAAGGACGGCAACGTCTCCGTCCCGCGCGTGGATACCGCGATCGACTGCGGCTTCTGCGTGAACCCCGAGCGCGTGGCGTCCCAGATCGAAGGTGCTGCGGTGATGGGCCTGTCCATCGCCAAGTACACCAACATCACCTTCAAGAACGGGCGCGTGGAACAGAGCAACTTCCACGACTACAAGGTGCTGCGCATCGGTGAAGGCGCCATGGACGTGCGGACCCACATCATGCCCAACGGGATCAACGTCCCGTCGAGCGGCGTGGGCGAGCCCGGCGTGCCACCGTTCGCACCGGCGTTCTTCAACGCGCTCTATGCCGCCACCGGCAAGCGCATCCGCAACCTGCCCCTGGGCGAACAACTCAAGGCGTAAGCGGAGATTCGCCGGGCGCGATCCTGGCGAAGGTCTACACTCGAAGCCCGTTCCGCAAGGAGCGGGCTTCTTTCTTTGTGGGAGGATTCAGGACATGAACAAGCGCTTGGCACTGTGCCTGCTGCTGGGAACGTTTCTCGGCGGCACCGCCACGACGACCGTACCGGCCGATCAGGCCATCGAGATCATCGATGCCGACAAGATGGTGTGGCAGGACTATCCGGGATTGCCCGGGGTCAAGTTCGTCGTGCTCGCCGGCAATCCGAAGGAGCCGGGGCTGTACGTCATCCGTGCGAAGTTCGCGCCGCACACCATGAGCCGTCCGCACTGGCATCCCGAAGCGCGCTACGTGCTGGTCGTGAAGGGCACGTGGTGGGCTGGTACCGGCGACAAGCTGGATCCGGACGCGACCGTGCCGCTGAAGGCGGGCTCGTTCGCCATCCATGCACCGCGTGAAGTTCACTACGACGGCGCGAAGGATGAAGAGGCGATCGTCCAGATCACGGGGATCGGGCCGAGCGGGACGACGGTGGTGACGCCGGGGGACAGCAAGTAATAGGTCTCTCCTGGCGGGACTGCCGTTGCCCCCATCCCAGCCTTCCCCCGCCTTCGGCGGAGGAAGGAGTGCCTTCGCTCTGCAGGGCGGCAACCGATGCACTCCTTCCCCCACGCACGTGGGTGAAGGGTGGGATGGGGGCAGCGGCAGTTAAACTACCCGCGACAAATCCAACGCCAACAACCCGGCCATGCCCCAAGACCCGCGTACCCTGCTGCGCCAGATGTTCGACGCCGCCATCGCCTCGGCGCTGCCGGAGAAATCCCTCCCACCCTACCTGCCCCCCGCACCCAAAGGCCGCACCATCGTGGTCGGTGCCGGCAAGGCCGCCGCCTCCATGGCAAAGGCCGTCGAGGACCATTGGCCCGGTGCCATCGAAGGTCTGGTAGTCACGCGCTACGGGCACCACGTACTTACGAAGCGGATCGAAGTGGTGGAAGCCGCGCACCCCGTTCCGGACATGGCAGGTCGCGAGGCCGCCGAACGCATTCTCGCCAAGGTTCGCGGACTGACGCCCGACGACCTCGTGCTGTGCCTCATTTCCGGCGGCGGCTCGTCCCTGCTCGCCCTCCCCGCCGCCGGCCTCACACTGCACGACAAGCAGGCGGTCAATCGCGCGCTCCTCAAGTCGGGGGCCAACATCACCGAAATGAACTGTGTGCGCAAGCATCTTTCGGCGATCAAGGGCGGCAGGCTCGCGGCGGCGGCGGCACCGGCGCGCGTCGTCACACTCACCATTTCCGACGTACCGGGCGACGATCCGGCGGTGATCGCATCCGGGCCCACCGTTGCCGACGCGACCACCTATGCCGATGCCCTTGGCGTTCTGGCGAAGTACCACATCACCGAACCGGCCAGCGTGCTCGCCCATCTGCGCGCCGGACACGACGAAACACCGAAGCCCGGCGATCCGCGCCTGTCCCATTGCGAGACACACATGATCGCCACGCCGCAGATGGCGCTCGAAGCCGCCGCGAAGGTGGCGCGTGACGCGGGCTATGCCCCGCTGATTCTCGGCGATGCACTCGAAGGCGAATCGCGCGACGTCGCGATGGTGCACGCAGGCATCGCACGGCAGGTGTTGCGGCACGGTCAACCGATCAAGGCACCCTGCGTGATCCTGTCCGGTGGTGAGACGACCGTCACCGTGCGCGGCAAGGGCCGTGGCGGTCGCAACGTCGAGTTCCTGCTGGCACTCGCGGTGGCACTCAACGGCACCGAAAAAGTCTATGCGCTCGCGGGCGATACCGACGGGATCGACGGCGCCGAGGAAACCGCCGGGGCCATCGTGACGCCCGACACCATCGCCCGCGCCGCCGTCCGCGGTGTGGACGCCAAGGCGGCACTCGCCGACAATGACGGGCACGGCTTCTTCGAAGCGCTCGGCGACGGTGTAGTGACCGGGCCGACGCTCACCAACGTAAACGATTTCAGGGCGATCCTGATCGACGCCTGATCCACCTGCCGCCAACATGGGCAAACCCGAACTGCTGGATCCCACGCCGGAGGCGCTCGCCGACCGCGACGAGGTCGTGCGCCGCCTGCTCGCAGGCCTGCCGCGCCATTGCGTGCTCGCCTCACCGGAGGAACTAAAGCCCTACGAGTGCGACGGGCTTTCCGCCTACCGCGAAGTGCCGCTCGCCGTGGCGTTGCCGGAGAACGAAGCACAGGTGCGCCACGTCATGCGCGTCTGCAACGAGGCACGCGTGCCCGTCGTTGCACGCGGCGCCGGTACGGGGCTGTCGGGCGGTGCGCTGCCTCATCCGCGCGGCGTGACCCTGGGCCTGTCGAAGATGAAATCGATCCTCTCGATCGATCCGGTCGCCCGCACGGCCGTCGTGCAACCCGGTGTCCGGAATCTCGCCATCTCCGAGGCCACGGCCCAATACGGGCTGTATTACGCACCGGATCCGTCGAGCCAGATCGCCTGTTCCATCGGCGGCAACATCGCCGAGAACTCCGGCGGCGTGCATTGCCTCAAGTACGGTCTGACGGTGCACAACGTGCTGAAGCTGCGCTTCGTCACTATCGAAGGTGAAGTGCTGGAACTGGGTGGCGAAGGACTCGACGCCGCCGGCCTCGACTTGATGGCGCTCGCCATCGGCTCCGAAGGCCTGCTCGGCGTGGTCACCGAGATCACGGTGAAACTGCTGCCCAGGCCGCAGCTCGCGCGCGTGGTGCTTGCGGCCTTCGACTCGCTCGAGAAGGCCGGCGAAGCCGTGGCCAACGTCATCGCCGCCGGCATCATCCCCGCGGGCCTCGAGATGATGGACAAGCTGGCCACCGGCGCCGTCGAGCAGTTCGTGCGCGCCGGCTATCCGCTCGACGCGGAAGCGATCCTTTTGTGCGAATCGGACGGCACACCGGAAGAGGTGGCCGGAGAGATCGAGCACATGAGCGAGGTCCTGCGTGCGAGCGGCGCGACCGAGATCCGGCTGTCGAAGGACGAAGCGGAGCGGCTCAAGTTCTGGTCCGGCCGCAAGTCCGCTTTCCCGGCCGTGGGCCGCCTCATGCCCGACTATTTCTGCATGGACGGCACCATTCCGAAGCGCCAGCTCGGCAAGGTGCTGCGTGGGATCGAAGCACTGTCGAAGGAGTTCGGCCTGCAATGCCCGAACGTCTTCCACGCCGGCGACGGCAACCTGCACCCGTTGATCATGTTCGATGCGAATGTGCCGGGACAGCAGGACATTGCAGTGCGCTTCGGCGCGAAGATCCTCGAACTGTGCGTCGAAGCCGGCGGCACCATCACCGGTGAACACGGCGTCGGCATCGAGAAGATCGACCAGATGTGCGTGCAGTTCCGCCCTGCCGAGCTCGAAACCTTCCATGCGGTGAAGAGCGCCTTCGATCCCATGCGCCTGCTCAATCCGGGCAAGGCCGTGCCGACGCTGCAGCGCTGTGCCGAAATGGGTGCGATGCACGTGCATCGCGGCCAGGAGAAATTCGCGCACCTGCCGCGGTTCTGATCGACGTGATCGACACATTCGCAGACACGATCCGTCGCGCGGCGGCCGACGGCAAGTCGCTTCGCATCCGCGGTGGCGGCAGCAAGGATTTCTACGGTGTCGCGCTGGAAGGCGACGTGCTCGACACGAGCGGTCACAGCGGCGTGGTCGACTACGAGCCGTCCGAACTGGTGATGACCGTACGCAGCGGCACACCGCTCGCGGAGGTCGAGACCAAGCTCGCCGAGTGCGGACAAATGCTCGCGTTCGAACCACCGCACTTCGGCGCAAGCTCGACCATCGGCGGTGCAGTAGCCAGCGGCTTCTCGGGTCCGCGCCGCGCCGCGGCCGGGTCGGCGCGCGACTTCGTGCTGGGCGCCCGGGTACTCGACGCGACCGGACGCGATCTTTCTTTCGGCGGCCAGGTGATGAAGAACGTGGCCGGCTACGACCTCTCGCGCTTCATCGCTGGTTCCTTCGGTACGCTCGCGCTGATTACCGAGCTGTCGCTCAAGGTGCTGCCCCGGCCCGTGGCCGAGACCACGCTACGCTTCGAGATGAACGAGGCACAGGCGATCGAAGCGATGAACCGTTGGGCAGGGCAACCGCTGCCGCTGTCGGCCACCTGTTTCGTCGACGGCAAGCTGTGGGTTCGGCTATCGGGGGCGAAGGCTGCGGTCGATGCCGCGGTGAAGAAACTCGGCGGCGAACAGCCGGCCGATGCCACTGCTTTCTGGACTTCATTGCGCAACCAGACCCATCCTTTCTTCGCCGATGCAGCAACCCTCTGGCGGCTGTCGATCCGCTCGACGGCGCAACCGCTCCAGTTGGGGTCACAACTCATCGAATGGAACGGCGCACTTCGCTGGGTTGCCGCCGCCGATGCGGAGAGCGCCCATCGTGCCGCCCAGTCGGCCGGCGGCCACGCCACGCTGTATCGCGGTGGTGCGAAGGCCGCCGGCATCCAGCGCCTCGCCCCGCCGGTGCTGGCACTGCATCAGCGCCTCAAGCGCGCACTCGATCCGCAAGGCGTGTTCGGGCGGCATCGCATTCATCCGGAGTTTTGATTGGAGACGCACCTCGCCGACTTCATCAAGGACACGCCCGAAGGCAAGGAGGCCGACGAAATCCTCCGACGCTGTGTCCACTGCGGTTTCTGCACCGCGACCTGTCCGACCTACCAGTTGCTCGGCGATGAACTCGACGGCCCGCGTGGCCGGATCTATCTCATCAAGCAGGTGCTCGAAGGTGCCCCGGCGACGGCGAAGACGCAGCTGCATCTCGATCGTTGCCTGACCTGCCGCTCCTGCGAGACCACGTGCCCGTCAGGGGTCGAGTACGGCAAGCTCGTGGACATCGGACGGAAGGTGGTCGAGACCCAAGTGGGCCGCAGTCCCGCCGAAAGCCTCAAACGCAAGGCGCTCTCGGTCGGCCTGCAGAACTCGGGGCTCTTCGGCACGGCGCTCGCCGCGGGACGGCTCGTGAGCGGCATCCTGCCCGCGACGCTGCGCAAGAAGATCCCGCCGGCGCAGTCCTCTTCACCATGGCCAGCCGCCCGTCACGCACGCCGGTGGGTGGTACTCGACGGCTGCGTGCAGCCTGCGCTGGCACCGAACATCAATGCGGCCGCCGCGCGCGTGCTCGACCGCATCGGCATTTCGCTGGTGAAGTCCGATCGCGCCGGCTGCTGCGGCGCCGTGGCGTTCCACCTCAACTACCAGGATGAAGGGCGCGACGCCATGCGCCGCAACGTCGATGCGTGGCTGCCCATGCTGGACGGCGGCACCGAAGCCATCGTGATGACGGCAAGCGGCTGCGGTTCCACGGTCAAGGAATACGCCCACCACCTCGCCAACGATGCGACGTACGCCGCTCGGGCTGAACGCGTATCGAACGCAACCAAGGATCTGTGCGAACTGCTCGGTACGGAATCTGCGCGCCTCGTACCGTTGCTCGAGGCGGCAACGAAGGGGAAACCCCGTCGCAAGCTCGCCTACCACTCACCCTGCTCGCTGCAGCACGGTCAGCAGGTGCGCGGCTACGCTGAAACGCTGCTGACCGCGGCGGGTTTTGATCTCACCTACGTGCCGGATGGGCACCTGTGCTGCGGGTCGGCCGGGACCTACTCGCTGCTGCAGCCGGAATTGTCGCAGCAGCTGCTCGCGAACAAGGTCAAGGCGCTGGAAAGCGGCGCTCCGTTGGGTATCGCGACCGCGAACATCGGTTGTCTCACGCACATCCAGTCCGGCTGCGCGACGCCGGTCAGGCACTGGATCGAATGGGTCGACGAAGTGCTGGCGGAGAAGGACTAGGAACGAGTTTGACGGCCCGCAGCGCCGTTCGGCCGCGAGCATCGGGACTTCAACGTCCGTCGGACCCTGGAACGACAGTGCCGTCACCTCGATCAGACGCGCCCGCCTGCCGGATCGGCAACACGATCCGAAACGTCGATCCCTGACCCACGACGCTCTCCACTTCGAAGCGTCCGCCGTGCCGCCGCACAATGCTGTAGGAGAGGGACAGCCCGAGGCCAGTGCCGACACCGACCGGCTTGGTCGTGTAGAACGGCGCGAAGATGCGGGACAGATTCTCCGGCGCGATGCCGCAACCGGTATCGACCACTTCGATCCACACCGTACCCTCGCCTAATCCGGTCCGCACCGCGATCGTGCCCCACCCGTCGATCGCCTGGGCCGCGTTGATCAGGAGATTCACGAACACCTGATTGAGCTGGGACGGAAGGCACTGGATCTCGGGAATCTCTCCGTACTGTCGCGAGACCGATGCCTTGTGCTTGATCTCGTGGTTCACGAACCCGAGGGTCGCGTCAAGGCAGTCGTTGAGCTGAGCCCATTGCCAGCTCTGCCCATCGCCCGGATGGGAGAAGTCCTTGAGGTCGCGAACGATCTCCTCGATTTGCTCGATGCCTTCGCGCGATTCGCGGACCAGGTCGAGCGCATCGTTGCGGACGAAGTCGACGTCGATCTGCTGCTGCAACCGCTCCACGGTGTCGTCGCGAATGCCGGCGCGCTCGGCAGCGGCCTTGTAGGCCGACAGGACTGCGAATGCATCGCGGAGATAGCCGTCCAGCGTCCGCAGGTTCGAACTGACGAAACCGATGGGATTATTGATCTCGTGCGCGACACCGGCGGCGAGCAAGCCCACCGACGCCAGCTTCTCCGATTGGAGCAACTGGTTCTGCGCGTCCTCGAGCCGGATGTTCATCTCGAGGATGGCGGCGTGCTGGGTCAGGACCTCCTGGTTGAGCTGCGACAGGGCATCGATCCGGCGACGCTGCTCCACGTGCAGACGCGAGTTCTCGACCACGAGTGTCACCAAGTCGACCATCAGCCGGCCGTGCTCCAGGTCACCTTCGGAATAGGGATGCCGGTGGGGAGCCCGCTGCACGCTCAGGATGCCGACGACGGCATCGCCGATCCGCAGCGGCCAGTACAGCACCGAACCCTCGGCAACGTTCGGAACCGTCAGGTGGCGAGCCCTGGGCGCCCGTCCGGCGCTGCGACCGACCAGCACGGCCTCTCCGCGCCGCACCACACGCTCGAGCAACGCCTGATCGAGGTCGATCCGCGCCCCCTTCTCGTGCGGCGTGTTCACGCTGGCGGCCACCCGGAAGGCCCCCGAGCCTTCAGGATCGATCAGCGCCAGCACCCCGGCATCGCCCTGCATGCCCCCCACCAGGTGGTCGAGGGCCGCACTCAGCACCGGCTCGGCCTTCCCGGACAGCAGCGCCATCTCGAGCAGATGGCACAGTTCCTGGATCCAGACGAGTTGCCTCGCGTGGTCGTCGTAGTAGTTTCCTACGGGCTCGGCGGATTGATACGACATCTTGTTGGTGGTTCTTGATGCTGGCGAAAGCGCGGCCCGGAAACCTGGACAAGCCGGACATCCGGACTGGATATGTCCAACCGAACGATTGAACGACCCGTTTTCTTGAGCTAGCCTGCATATCGACGATTTTTGCCCGACCTGAACGGGCAGCTGCGACGCCGGCAAGGGGTACGAACAACAATAACCATAAGGTGTGCAAGGAAATGGGAACCTTTCCATTGTTTGGTGGCGCCCGAAGTCTATGAGGGGTACCTTGCGGATACTCCTGCTGGAGGACAACCAGCCAGATGCAGAACTGGCGATCCGGGCACTGAAAAGTGCGGGATTCGCCACTTCGGTGAAGCGCGTGCAGACGCGCACCGAGTTCGAAGACGGCCTGCGCTCCTTCGATCCGCGCCTCATCATCTCGGACTTCAGTCTGCCGGGCTTCGACGGCCTCAGCGCCCTGGGCATGGCCTTGGCCATTTCGCCGGACGTCCCGTTCATATTTCTGTCGGGGACCATCGGCGAGGAACGGGCCGTGGAAGCGATGCGCCGCGGCGCCACCGACTACGTGCTCAAGGACCGCATCGAGCGGCTGGTACCGGTGGTGCGACGCGCGCTGGACGAAGCCGACCACCGTCAGGCCCGCCTCGTCGCGGAAAAGGAACTGGCCGCCACCAAGGAAAGACTGGATGGCATCCTGGCGTCGCTGGCCGACGTCGTCTGGTCCAAGGCGTTGCTGCCGACCCGCCTCGTGTATCTCAATCAGGCCGTCGAAGGCATCAGCCAGCACCAGTCCGAGGATTTCTTCTCCGACCGGGACCTGTGGTTCAAGCTGATCCACCCCGACGATCGCGAGCACGTGGAAGTCCTGTGGAACAAGGCACTCGAAGGCGCTCCCTTCGATGCTCAGTACCGCATCGTGCGCAAGGACGGCGGCCTGCGCTGGCTGCACGACCGGGCGACGCCGGTGCGCGACGAGGGCGGCCGGATCATCCGGTTCGACGGACTCGCGCGCGACATCACCGAAACCAAAATACAGGCGGAGAAGATCGCACGCCTGAGCCGCATCCGCGAGGTACTGAGCGGCATCAACTCCATCATGCTGCGCGCCACCGACGAATCGACGCTCTATCGCGAGGCCTGCCGGATCGCCGTGGAATCGGGGCACTTCCGCCTCGCCTGGGTCGGAGTCCCCACGCCGGACCGCAGCCGGCTCAAGCCGGTCGCGTGGGAAGGCCACGACGACGGATATCTGGAAGAGATCTCGGGCAGCCTCGACGATCTCGCCGAAGATCCCGGGGCCGCCATGCGGGCGCTGCGGACCGGTGCGCCGTTCGTGTCCAACGACATCGCGAACGATCCGGCGATCCGCTTCAAGGACCAGGCACTCGCCCACGGTTACCGGTCGCTCGTCGTGCTGCCGCTCATCGTGGAGAACCAACCGGCGGCAATCCTGGTGCTGTGCGGTGCCGAGACCAACATCTTCGACCACGAGGAGATCGTGCTCCTCAAGGAGCTGTCGGGCGACATCGCGTTCGCGCTCAACTCGCTCGCCAAGGAACGTCGGCTGCACCACCTCGCTTATTACGACAGCATCACGGGCCTGAGCAACCGCCAGCTGTTGAACGTGCGGCTCGAACAGGAACTGGCACACAACCAGCGCCTCGGTCTACCGCTGACGGTCGTGTTCGTCGACCTCGACAATTTCAAGGTCATCAACGACAGCCTCGGTCACGGCACCGGCGACCGCATCATCCGGTTGATCGGCGAACGTATCCAGGCCTGCACGTCGGCGAACGACATCGTCGCCCGCTATGGCGGCGACGAGTTCGTCGTGGTTACGTCCGAGGACGTGGCCAACGGCACCGAGCTGTGTCAACGCCTGCTGGCCGCGGTCTCAGAACCGATGAATCTCGACGAGCGCGTCTTCCACGTCACGTGCAGTGTCGGGGCCAGCGTGTTCCCGCAGGACGGCAGGGACGCCGAGACCCTCCTGCGCAATGCCGATGCCGCCATGCATCGCGCGAAGGAGCTGGGCCGGAACCAGTTTCACTACTACGCCGAGGAGATGAATGCCGTCGCCACCGAGCATCTGGTGCTCGACGGGCAGCTCCGACAGGCGCTGGAGAAGCACGAGTTCTCGCTGCACTATCAGCCCAAGGTCCACATCGCCGACGGCACCATCTCGGGCTTCGAAGCACTCTTGCGGTGGAATCATCCGACCGAGGGCTCGATCTCGCCGGTCAAGTTTGTCCCCATCCTGGAGAGCAACGGCCTGATCGTTCCGGTCGGCGAATGGGTCCTGCGAACCGTCTGCGCGCAGATCGCTGCCTGGATCGAAGCACGCCAGCAGCCCGTGCCGATCGCCGTGAACGTGTCGACCCGCCAACTGCTGTCGGCCGCCATGAGCCAGCGCATGATGCAGATCGTGCGCGAGTACGCCATTCCGCCGGGCCTGATCGAGATCGAGATCACCGAGACCGTGCTGATGCAGAACGACAGTGTCGCGATCGCATCGCTACGCGATCTGCAAGCCCTGGGCATCCGCATCTCCATCGACGATTTCGGCACGGGCTACTCGAGCCTCGCGTATCTGCGCCGGCTTCCGCTCGACACGCTGAAGGTCGACCGGTCCTTCATCCGCGACATGACGAAGAATCCTGAAGCGGCGCTCATCACTCGCGCAGTGGTTTCGATGGCGCACAGCCTGAACCTGAAGGTGGTCGCGGAAGGCGTGGAGACGTACAACCAGCTGGCCTTTCTCGCGACCATCGGCTGCGACGAGATCCAGGGGTACTACTTCTCCCGTCCCGAGCCGGCGGACACCTGCACCGCCTACCTGACCGAGTGCCGCCGCATGGACGTGAGCCGGCTCAACCTGCCTGACGAGACACCGACTCTGCTGCTCGTAGACGACGAGCAGAACGTGCGCGCCGCGCTGACCCGTCTGCTGCGGCCGGACGGCTACCGCATTCTGTCGGCCGACACCGCTGAACAGGCGCTGGAACTGCTGGCGGCCAACGCGGTGGACTTGGTCATTGCCGACCAACGCATGCCCGGCACACTGGGCGTTGAACTCCTCGGCCGGGTGAAGGACCTCTACCCCGATGCCATGCGGATCGTGCTGTCAGGCTACACCGATCTGAAGAGCGTCATCGATGCGATCAATCGGGGGGCCGTCCACAAGTACTTCTCGAAGCCGTGGGATGACGACGAGCTGCGGCGGGAAGTGAAAGACGTACTCGCTGCTGCCCTGCGGCGGCGTCGCAAGAGTCCGGAGTAGCGCCAAGCTAGTTGATGGTCCGCTCGCCCTCGGCCATGGCGAGCACGCCGGACTTGGGCAGCTCGAGGGTCAGTTCCCACTCGGCCTTGGCGACGGCGGACTGCACCAGTCGCATCAGGCCGTGCAGGAGATTGTCATTGAGCGACAGGTGTGCACCCTGACCTTCGTTCGGCAACAACGCGAGCTGGGTGCGCCCTTCCGGGGTGCGACGCGCCTGGATCCGGGTGATGAGCAGCGGCTCTGGACCGAGCGGCTGAACGCGCGGTTCGGCCAACGCCGGCTCGTCCTCACCCGGGCGCGAGAACTTCACCTCCTGCAGCGCCTTCTCGTGCTCGAAGTGCAGCACGGCCTTGCGCGCCTCCTCGGTTGCCTGAAGCTGGATCTCCGGCTTCCACTCCGCCATCTTGAGGAGCGCGTCCCAGAAGCGCTTGACGCATCGGCGTGTCAGCCAGAGCGAAACCTCGGAACCGCCGTCGATGAGTATGCGCATGAGCAGGCGGTCCTGCTCGGCGTCAAACTCGATGCGGATGCGTTCCAGGCGCATGGATAGGGGCGATGGGGAGGTGAACGGACGATAGCACGGGGGACGTTGCAAACAGCGCGCCAGGCAATGCCTCCCATCCGCAACCGGTTCGGGCGTCATCGACGTTCAGGATGAGTCGCAGCTGAGGACCACGGCGCGGGACTGGAGACAGTGAAGATCCAAGTCAAGGCGCGCTGCTCCCTGCTCAGCGGGTTCATGACAGCACGCCTTCCCTCCCCCGCCCCGAACCCGCTACCATCCTCGGCATGAAGCGTTCGCCCGCCATACTCGTCGTCGCACTTGCCTCCGCCATCCTTGCCGGCTGCGCCTCAAAGAAGGACACCGTCGAGCAGTACCAGCGCGACGCCAAGACAAGCGAGACCGAGTCCCGCAGCGCCGACGCCGAGGCCTACCATCGGTCGGCGGCTCAACGCGCCGACGAACTGGGTCCGACGGAGCAGTCGAATACCCTGCTGGGCCTTGGAGTGCAATTGCAGAGCCAGCAGCGCTTCAAGGAATCGCTGGTGCCTTTGAGCGACTCCCTCGCCAAGGCGCAGGAGGCCGGCATGGCGCCCACCGCCCTTGCCGTGCGGCAGGTGCGCCTCGCGCAGAGCTACGCCGCACTCAATCGCTGGAAGGACGGCGCCGCGTTCCTGAAGCCTGCCGTCCCGGCCGCAAGGACACTCACCGGTGAGGACGGCAGACTCGCCCGCGACGTCATGGACGTGTACCGCACGCGCCTGCCGGAACTGGGACTGGACGCCGGATTTCTGGAGTAGCAGTTCGAGCCGCCCGGCGAGGGGATCGTTGTAGCGGGGCTGAGACGCAGCTGAAGCTCAAGCGCCGGCAGCGGGCAGACTCCGTTGCCGATCGTACTGGGCCACCGAGACGATGCGCCGCAAGCGCGTGTCCCACAGGATGCATCGCAGCGCACCCGGGATCTCGGACAACGTGATCCGCCTGACACCGGTAAAGAGGTGCTGGTAGTCGCTGTGGCACTGCATCAGGCAATAGTTCGGAATCCGTGCGGACAGATGATGCACGTGGTGATACGCGATATTGGCGCTGAACCAGTTCAACCAGCCGGGCAGCACGAGGAAGCTGGTGCCTTCGATGGCCGCACGATCGTAGTCCCACCCCTCGTCGTGACTCGCGTACGAGCCCTCGAAATTGTGCTGCACGGTGAACAGAACGATGCCGGCGCCACCCGCGAGCGACAGGCTGACGGTCCAGCAAAGCAGGAACACCAAGGGTTCGACGGCCCAGGCCGTCGAGCCGCACACCAGCACCAGCGCGTGATTGTTCAGGAGCATGTGCCGGTACTCCTGCCAGGTGGCCCAATGGGGGGTCTTGAATCCGAGCGCATGCGTCTTGATGGAAATGTCAGGTCGGGCCCGTTTTCCCTTGACGACGTGCAGGATCAATCCGACCGTGCCGATCATGCAGGTGATCCGCGGGTTGAAAATCAGGTAGACGAAGCCGGCGATGGGCGCCCGCCAGATGCTGCGTGCATTCCGGTAGCGGCGCTGCTCACGGGCGGTCATCGCGGCGTACTCGTCGACGGCAACGATGTTCAAGGGCCCACGGTATCGATGCCAGTTGCCGTTGGTCGAATGATGGTAGTGATGGTGCCGCGACCACACGTACTGGGGCATGCCGGTCACGACGCCGAAGAGGAACCCGAAGGCTCGGTTAAGGCGTTCCGTGCGGAACAGGCTGCGGTGGCCGCATTCGTGCATGAGGACGAACGATCGCAGCACGAACAGGCTCATGGCTGCCACGACCAACGGGATCAGCCACCAGGATACCGAGACCGCCCACGCGGCAGCGACCCAGAGCAGCGCCAGAGGCAGCAGCGTCAGCAGGACCTGGCCCAGCCCCTTCCTGTCATCGCGGCGAACGTAGCGGTCGATCAGCGCACGCTTCACCTGCTTCAGGGTAGCTACGGTGGGCACAGCTGGGCGACCTCGTCTCCGATGGGTGAACTCAGGGGGCGAGCGTCACCGTCTGTTCGACCGTTAGTCCGGCCTGTATCCGTATTGTGTCAGCAACGAAGCGGTTCGGTGCAACTGGTTGTATGCCGCTGGAATCGCCGAAAACCGGGATTCCGCGCCGCACCATCATGCCGCTCGAACCGCCGCCTTGCCCGTCTGCTCCTCTGCTTCGATCCGGATCCACAGCTTGCGGATCATGTCCTTCATCATCAACGCTTCCTGCCAACGGTCGGACAACTCGTATCCATCCGGGCCCGTCATCGCGTATTCCTTCGGGCCGAGTTCGCACAGGAAGGTGAGCGTCGCGTCCTTGGGTGCACGCCGGCGCCAGCTGCGGATGCCGTATTCCCACCAACCCATGAAGAGGTCGACCCACTCCTTGTGGTGCGGGAAACTCAACTGGATCTGCACCTGCTCGCGGCTGGCGACGCGTCCATGGAAGCCCCAGCAGTTGTCGAGAATGCGGTGGATCAGCGCATGGTTCTCGTCCGAGATGGGCCACGCGAATTCGCGACCGACGATGTAGTGCGAGATGTCGCCCGTCAGCCGCATGTCGGGGAAGCAGTCGAGCAGATGCAGGGTGAAGAACAGGTCCGTCGTCATGCGGTCCCGGTGCGTCTCGATGTGCACGGGGATCTTCGCGTCGTGGGCTATGCGGCGCCAACCTTCGATGTAGGGAATGCAGTCTTCCAGCCGATAGGGGCGCACGTCGGGTTGCAGGTTGATGTGATCGGCCCCCAGTTCCTGCACGTGCTCGATGATGGGCTTCAGGTCGTCCACCGTCTTCGGATAGCACTGCGCCTGCCAGGTCATGTTGTGGGCGCGGAGGAAGGAAGTGACTTCCTTGGCGTAGTTGTAGTCGAAGAAGCGCACGCCGCAGCCGTCGAAGCCCGCATCGCGGATCATCGTGAGCTTTTCGTCGAGGGTCCATTCGAGGCCGTCGGGGCGGCGACGTTCCATGGCCCACAGGGATTGGTAGATCAGCAGCTTCTGCATGGGAACTCCTCGATTCGACCGACAACTTCGTCATGAACGATGAATCTGCCCCCACCCCAATCCTCCCCCGGCAAGGCCGAGGGAGGGAGCCGTACACCCCTTCCCCCAGCTTCGCCGGGGGAAGGTTGGGATGGCGGAACGACATTCGGTATTTTCACGAAGACAGAACCGCAGCGTGATGCCGCAGATGATCTTCCATGAACGTCGAGATGAAGAAATACCCGTGGTCATAGCCGCCATGCCGACGCAGCTTGAGGCTTCGCCCGACGTTGCGGCATGCCACTTCGAACAGTTCGGGCTTCAGCTGCTCGACCAGAAACTTGTCCGCCAGTCCCTGATCGATGAGGATCGTGCCGCCGAAGGGATGCGCCCTCACGAGTTCGGTCGCATCGTACCGCCGCCACGCCGCCTGATCCGCGCCAAGGTAACCGCTGAACGCCTTCGTTCCCCATGGGCAATGCATGGGTGCGCAGATCGGCGCGAACGCGGAGAGGGACCGATACTGGCCCGGATTGCGAAGCGCGCACACCAGCGCTCCATGGCCACCCATCGAGTGGCCGAAGATGCCTTGACGCTGCACATCGGCGGGAAACGCTGCAGCGATCACTGCCGGCACTTCGCGCGTGACGTAGCTGTACATGCGGTAGTGCTTCGACCAACGCTCGGCGGTCGCGTCGACGTAGAAACCCGCGCCGACGCCGAAGTCCCACGAGTCCGCTTCGCCCGGCACGTTGGCACCGCGCGGGCTGGTGTCGGGCGCGACGAGCATGAGGCCGAGCTCGGCCGCAATCCGCTGAGCGCCCGCCTTGATGACGAAGGTCTCCTCCGTGCAGGTGAGCCCGGCAAGGTAGTACAGCACCGGCACCGGACCGGTACGGGCCTGCGGCGGTTGGAAGACGGCGAAGCGCATGTCGAGGCCGATCTCCGACGATGCGTGGGCATAGTAGCCCTGGATGCCGTCGAAACATCGGTGCTCGGAGATCGTCTTCAACGGATTAGGCATCGGAAGCTCTCAACGCGGAGGACGCAGGGGACGCGGGGGAAGTCAAAGGCATATGGAACGCCCGCAAGTGGAACGATCGTCGCCGCACGGACGCGTGCGACCCAACCCGATTCAAGGTTTTCCCCCGCGTCCTCCGCGTCCCCCGCGTTAAGCGTTTTGCCTTGCTCACCTTCAGTACACGACCACGCTGCGAATCGACTCCCCCGCGTGCATCAGGTCGAACCCCTTGTTGATGTCCTCGAACTTGAGGGTGTGCGTGATCAAGTCGTCAATGTTGATCTTCCCCTCCATGTACCAGTCCACGATCTTCGGCACGTCGGTTCGGCCGCGCGCACCGCCGAACGCGGTGCCCTTCCACACCCGCCCGGTCACCAGCTGGAACGGTCGCGTGGAAATCTCCGCGCCGGCCGGCGCCACGCCGATGATCACCGACACACCCCAGCCCTTGTGGCAGCACTCCAGCGCCTGCCGCATCACCTTCACGTTGCCGATGCATTCGAAGCTGTAGTCGGCGCCGCCCCTGGTCAGATTGACCAGGTGCGGGACCAGTTCGTCTTCCTTCATGTCCTTCGGATTCACGAAGTGGGTCATGCCGAACTTCTGCGCCAGCGCGACCCGCTTCGGGTTGAGGTCGACGCCGACGATCATGTTGGCCCCGGCGAGGCGGGCGCCCTGCACCACGTTGAGTCCGATGCCGCCCAGGCCGAACACCACGACGTTGGCGCCCGGCTCCATCTTCGCGGTGTTGATGACCGCGCCGATGCCGGTGGTCACGCCGCAGCCGATGTAGCAGACCTTGTCGAACGGCGCGTCCTCGCGGATCTTGGCGAGCGCGATCTCGGGCACCACCGTGTAGTTCGCAAATGTCGACGTGCCCATGTAGTGCAGGATCGGTTGGCCGCCCAGCGAGAAGCGGCTCGAACCATCCGGCATCAGGCCCTTGCCCTGCGTGAGGCGGATGGACTGGCACAGGTTGGTCTTGTGCGAGACGCAGTATTCGCATTCGCGACACTCGGGCACGTACAGCGGGATGACGTGGTCACCCTTCTTGAGGGTTTTCACGTTCGGGCCCACGTCCACGACGACACCGGCCCCTTCATGACCGAGGATCGCGGGGAACAGGCCCTCCGGATCCGCGCCCGAGAGGGTGTATTCGTCGGTGTGACAGATGCCGGTCGCCTTGATCTCCACCAGCACTTCGCCCGACCGCGGGCCTTCCAGTTGCACCGTCTCCAGCGTGAGCGGTGCGCCCGCCTTGTGCGCGACTGCTGCGCGTACGTCCATTGCCCTTCTCCTCGGTTGCTCTTGTTGGTGTGGCTGCGAAGCTAGTGCTTGTCCTGCGCAGTGATGTCGATCCTGTAGGTTTCCGGCCCGAGGTATACGGCAAGCGCCGTGATCGCCGCCAGCAGCATCATGTAGCCCGCCACCGCCCACGGCTCTCCCCCGGCCCACATCAGCAAGGCGGCAGCGATGAAGGGTGCCGGTCCTCCGGCGAGTATGGACCCGAGTTCGCGCGCGAACGCGAAACCGCTGTAGCGCAACCGCGCACCGAACAATTCCGAGAAGTACGCCGCCTGCGGACCGAACATCGCCGCGACACCCACGGAAATGGCGAGGATCAGCGCGAGATAGATGATGGGCTGGCTCTGCGTGTTCACCATCAGGAAGAACGGAACAGCGAACGCGATCGAGAAGATCGCCCCACCCATGTAGACCGGACGCCTCCCGATGCGGTCCGACAGCCAGGAAAAGAACGGAATGGTCAGCAACTGGACGCCATACGCCAGCATGTTGCCCTCGAGGATCATCGCCTTCGGCAGATGCAATTGCTGAGTCATGTAGCTCAGCGCGAAGACCGGGAACAGATACCCCAGACCGTTCTCCGCCAGCCGGGCGCCGACCACCACCAGGAACTCGCGCGGATGCTTCTTCACCGCCTCGACCACCGGCGAGCGGGCGGCCTTGTTCTTGGCGGCGATCTCGCTGAACACCGGCGTCTCGCTCACCTTGGCGCGGATGTAGAAGCCCACCAGGATCAGCACGATGGAGAGCAGGAACGGCACGCGCCAGCCCCATGACAGGAACTCCTCCTTCGGAAGCGAGGCGAAGAGCGCGAAGACGCCGTTCGCAAGCAGGATGCCGATGGTCACGCCGAGCGGCGCGAAACTGCCGTACAGCCCGCGTTTTCCCGGCGGCGCATGCTCCACCGCCATGATCACCGCACCGCCGTACTCGGCCCCGGCGCCGAAGCCCTGCACCAGCCGCAGCAGCACCAGCAGTATCGGTGCCCACACACCGGCCGATTCGTAGGTCGGGAGCACGCCGATCAGGAATGTGCCCGCACCCACCAGCAGGAGGGTGATCACCAGGACCGGCTTGCGGCCGATCCGGTCGCCAAGGTGTCCGAAGACGATGCCGCCGAAAGGCCGGGCGAAGAAGCCGACGCCGAACGAGGCGAAGGCGAGCAGCGTGCCCACCGCCGGATCGGCCTTCGGGAAGAAGAGTTCCCCGAACACCAGGGCCGCGGCCGTCCCATAGATGAAGAAGTCGTACCACTCGAGCGCCGACCCCACGGCCGACGCGAGCAGGACGCGCCTGACGGACCTGTCCACTCTCTCCCCTCCCCTGTATGCAGCGGCCCGGTCGCGGCAGTTCTGACCCCGCCGTCGTCCCGGGCCAGCCGCATGGTCGCACAATTGGCCCCGCCTCGGCATCCCGGAAGGAACCCCGTAAAATGCGCGGCTTGGCTCTCGTCCGGCCCCCCGCCGGCGCTCCAGCTCCGCCTCCCTCCCCCAGGACATGTCCGACATCACCCAGGCCGAACTGCGCGACCGCGTCGCCCAGCGCCGCACCTTCGCCATCATTTCCCATCCCGACGCGGGCAAGACCACGCTCACGGAGAAGCTGCTGCTCTTCGCCGGTGCGATCCAGATCGCCGGCAGCGTCAAGGCGCGCAAGGCGAGCCGCCATGCGACCTCGGACTGGATGGAGATCGAGAAGCAGCGCGGCATCTCGGTCGCGAGCTCGGTCATGCAGATGGAGTACCGCGACAAGGTGGTGAACCTGCTCGACACCCCCGGTCACCAGGACTTCTCGGAGGACACCTACCGGGTGCTCACCGCGGTGGATGCCGCCTTGATGGTGATCGACGCGGCGAACGGGGTGGAGGCCCAAACCCTGCGCCTGCTCGAAGTCTGCCGGTCGCGCGGCACACCCATCATCACGTTCATCAACAAGCTCGACCGCGAGGTACGCGAGCCGCTCGATCTGATCGACGAGATCGAGCGCACGCTGGGCATGGCGGCCGTGCCGTTCTCCTGGCCCATCGGCATGGGCAAGCGTTTCCACGGCGTGTACGACCTCGGGCAGGACCGCATCCGCGTGTTCAAACCGGGCGAGGACCGCGCCGGCGGCGATGAGGAGATCGTCGAAGGGCTGGACAACGCGACGGCTGTCGAACGTTTCGGCGCCGAACTGGAACACGCGCGCCACGACATCGAACTGGTCCGCGAAGCCACGCCCGCCTATTCCCGCGAGGATTTCCTCGCCGGCAAGCAGACGCCGGTCTTCTTCGGCTCGGCCATCAACAACTTCGGCGTGCGCGAGGTGCTCGATGCGCTGGTCGACATCGCCCCGCCGCCGCAGGCCCGCGTCGCGATGCAGGGCCCGGTCGAGCCGGACGGCCCAAAGTTCTCCGGCGTGGTGTTCAAGATCCAGGCGAACATGGACCCGGCCCATCGCGACCGCGTCGTCTTCATCCGCGTGTGCTCCGGCCGGTTCGAGCGCGGCATGCGCCTCACGGTGCAGCGGACCGGCAAGGAGATGCGTCCGAACAACGTCGTGTCGTTCCTGTCGCAGCGGCGCGAACTGCTAGATGAAGCCTATGCGGGCGACATCATCGGCATCCCGACCCACGGCGGTCTGCAGCTCGGCGACACGCTGACCGAAACCGCCGAACCGCTCCAGTTCACCGGGCTGCCGTTCTTCGCGCCCGAGATCTTCCGCGGCATCGAGGTGGTGAATCCGCTCAGGACCAAGCAGCTGCGTACCGGCCTGATCCAGCTCGGCGAAGAAGGCGCGATCCAGGTGTTCCGCCCCCTGCGCGGCACGGTCCTCCTGCTCGGTGCCGTGGGTGCGCTGCAGTTCGAGGTGGCCGCCCACCGCCTCAAGCACGAGTACGGCGTGGAAGCGCGCATCATCCAGTCGCCCTACACTTGCGCCCGGTGGGTGTCGGCGGACGATCGCGCGGAGCTCGACCGGTTCGTGGATGCGAATGCCGGCCGCATAGCCTACGATGCGGCCGACGCGGTCGCCGTCCTCACCGCCACGACCTACGAGATGAAAGTGGTGCAGGACATGTGGCCCAAGGTGCGGTTCCATGTGCAGCGCGAGCACGCCGGACTGGTGCTGGAGTCGGCGTAGGAGAGCGAGCCATGACACGAGCGGGGACGATGCTTCGCGGTAGTCGCAAAGGATTCCTCGCCACGGTCTGCGGGCTCACGCTCGGCGCCGGCGCCTCGGCCGCGCCACTGGGGCTCAACCTGGAGGTGGGTTACAACCGGAGCAGCAACGTCACCCGGGCGCCCCAGGGCAGCCCCGACGTGCTGAGCGACCAGTTCCTCGGCGTGAACCTCAACAAGAACTTCACGTTTCCATTGACCCAGCACACCCGCTTCGTGGTCAACGGCTTCGTCGGCGGCGAGAAGTTCCTGGACTTCGACGGTCTCTCGCGCGTGCTCTATGGTGTCCAGGGCACTTGGCAGTACCGCCCGTCCGGCGAGTACAGCGCGCCCACCTACGGTGTGTTCCTGCGCGCCTACGGCGATCAGTACCGGTCCGATCTGCGCGACGGATACCGCGCATCCGCCGGTGTGTCCGTTCGCAAGCCGGTCACCGACCGCATCGAGATCCTCGGCGTGGCCGCGTACAACGCCCGCAATGCCGAAAACGCGGTGTTCGACACGCGCGACTGGTCGGCACGGCTCAACGTCGACTATTCGCTGTTCGGCCGCGACACGCTCTACTTCGGTGGCGAGTACCGGAGGGGCGATACCGTGTCGACAACCCGTGCCTCCGCTGCGCTGTCCAGTATCGCCAAGGCGATCGCCTCCGACGATGCCTTCGACGACGGCGTGGCACGCTGGGCGTACCGTTTCCAAGCGACGACACTGATCGGCTCGATCGGCTACAACTTCGCCTTCGCAACGGGCCAGTCGCTCGATCTCGCCTACCGCTACGTGCGCTCCACGCCCACCGATACCGCGCCGTACCCCTACGGGAACGAAAATCCCCGCTACATCGACCACCAGGTCGGCCTGTCGTATCTGCTGCGGTTCTAGGGGGAAACCCGCCAGGCCCGGGCTGGAATTCAGCCCATCAGGAGTCTAGACTTCCGCCTCGCCCGGCCGCCCGAATGTCATAAAGGCGTGGCAAGGGTAGCAGCCTGACTCGAATCCCGGTCGATCACGGCATGACAGCACGACGCGTGTTCCTGAGTTACAGCCGCGAGGACGCGACTGTGTTGAAGGAACTCGTAACCCAGATGCAGGCGACACGCTACGACGAGCACCCGCTCGAAGCGTGGCACGACCTCGACCGTCAGGATGGCATCGAGGCCGGTGAGGACTGGATGAAGCGCCTCAAGGAAGAGATCGGGGCGTGCGAGGTGTTCTGCATCTTCCTTACGGCCAACTGGGCGAAGTCGAACAACTGTCGCGACGAACTCACCTGGGCCGAGGAAACCAACAAGCGCGTGGTGCAGATCCAGGTACGCGAGACCGCGATTCCGCGCCCGAAGGCCTCCCGCGTGCCGAACGGCGCGGCGTGGATCGGCGCCGACATGAGCGAAGCGTCGCGCGGCCGGCGCGACGAGCTGTGGCGCGGCGTGGTGAAGGAGATCCAGCGCATCGGCAGCCGTGAAACCGTCATGTCCGGCGGCGGCGAGGCCGGTCAGGCTCAACCGCAGGCAGCGGCCCCGGTGAAGGACTTCGACGCACTGTGCGAGGTGATCGAATCGCTGCACGCGTACAAGCGCTTTCACGACAGCGTCCACGACCTCTACGACAAGAACTACAAGGCGATCCAGATCGAAGTGGCGCTGGGTGCCATCGCGACGCGCACGCGCGCGGAGTGCCGCACGTCGATCGAGCTCGCGCGCGCCGACATCCAGACCGCGTTCAAGGACAAGGGCGAACTCCTCAAGGACGATGCCGAGCGCATCGAAGTGCTGCTGAAGGGCATCGAGGATTTCCGTACCGCGCTAGCCGCGGCCCCCACGCTGCAGGATCCGGAGAAGCTCGACGCGTTCCTGCTGGCCCTGCTCGACTTCGGCTCGCTGCTGAGCCGGTCGCTGTCGTACTTCAACCGGCGCATGATCCTCGCTTCGAAGAACTTCAATCCGAAGCGCTTCATGGAGTCGCTGCAGAACGTGCTGGACGAGCAGCAGAAGCAGCGCAAGGACGAACTGGTGCGCTGGGCGGAACTCACCGATCCGGAGTGCGGTCTGCTGTACGAGCACGCGGCGTTGCAGGCCAACCAGGACAACCTCATGACCTGCGAGCCGGACGAGCTCGACGGCGCGCGCAAGCGCAGGGAGTTCATCGACGGCTGGCCGAGGATCGTGAAGCAGATGGACCCGCTGCTCAAGCTGTGGACCACCACGGCGGCCGACGGGCGGCTGGACGAGGACACGCAGGAAAAGCGCAAATTGCTCCCCCCGCGCTTCACCGCCGTGCAGGAAACCGTGGCGAACAGCGCCGAGCCGCTGGATGCCGAGCGCCTGAAAGCGCTGAAGCGCTGCTACGGGGATTTCTGGGACACGTTCGACAAGTACTTCCTCGGCGTGGACAAGACGCTGAAGGGCGAGTACGAACGGATCGAGATGGAGATGGAGCGCATGGCATGAGCGGCCCGTGCCCCCACCCTAACCCTCCCCCATCTGCGATGGAGGAGGGGACGTACACCCCCTCCGCCGGCTTCGCCGGCGGAGGGTTAAGGTGGGGGCAGCGCATCGAGACCTCCACACGAAAGTGCGTGCCATGACCGCATCCGCACCAATGGCCTCGGCACCGTCCGACTCCCCCGCCATCTACCTCACCGTCGATCAGCTGCTCGAGGACGCCCGCAAGGCGCTCGCGAACATCGCCGAGCCCGACAGCCTCGAGGTCGACACCGCATCCTTCGACGCGACCAATCCGCCCGACGACCGGACCATCCGCAACCTGCGCGAGGTCATCGACAAGGGGCGTCGCACCGGACGCATCCTCGACAGCTTCGAGGAACGCCGCGCCGCCCAGAAGGAACTCGACTACCTCGCCAAGATCCTCGATCGCTTCGGTCTCGCGTTCCAGGAAACCACGCTGGTTCCCTACAGCCCGGACGCGATGGGCGAACTGTCGGTCCCCGCCTATCCGTTCGAGGACATCCTCGAACAGGAGCGCGCCCACCCGCACCCGACCCGGGAGGTCCTGCAGGCGTATCTCTGGAACCATCTCGAGGGTGCCAATCTGCGCTGCGACCGTGCGCTGTGGGACAGCCTCACTTCCCAGCTCGCCGGCGATCCGGAAGCCTGGGCGCTCCTGGATTTCACGTTGCGCCGCCTGTACGCGGACCTGCAGCGCGAAGGCACCGGCAACAAGCTGCAGTGGCCCAAGGGCGTGGCCACCGACTGCCGTACGCTGCTCGCGGAGACCGCACGGCAGGTCTACGAGAGTGCGAGCAGAACCGAGCAGGACGCCATGCGCAAGGTGCTGGTGACGCTGGGTCTGCTCGCGCGCCGCTGGCAGGGCCGCAGCGACGAACCGGAAGCGTACGCGGTCGAGATCGTGCGCAAGGATGCCAACGCTCAGGCGCTCGCCACGCTCGAGTCCCAGGGCATCGTCCGCTCCTTCCCCGCCCATGGGGGCAAACGGCTCTGGCGGCTCGTGCACCGCTCGCTGCAGGAACGCTGGGGCGAACTGCAGCGCTGGGTCGACAGCGATCAGATCCGGCGCCGGCGCCGGTTGTCGTATGTCTTCTGGAGCTCGTTCATCATCGCCATCTGCGCACTCGCGACGGTCGCCGGGATGCGCATCTATCGGCTGCAGCTGGAGCGTGCCGACGAGTCCGCGGGCAAGTTAAACGTCCTGTGGTCGCAGGCCAACGACCACGAACCTGTCGCAGAGCAGAGGAAGACCGAGGACGCCGCGATCCTGCGCGAGGCGCGCCGCGTGTACCAGATCGCCGGCACCCCCATCGCGTATGTCGCGTTGTTCAACACGGTGAACGGCATCGCCCAGCAACGGGCGAACGAAGCGCTCCGCCCCGGCCGGTCGTATCTGATGACGTTCGCCTCGAAGCCCGGCGATCCGCCCATCAAGCTCGCCATTCCGCCCGAGGACGCGTTCGTGCCCATCGGGCTGAAGAGCGTGCCGCTCGCAACGGCGTTCAGTCCCGATTTCGAACGCCTCGCCATCATCAATCGCGCGAACAAGGAGAACGCGGAGGTCTGGCTCAACATCTATCAATGGGGCAAGCCCGAACCGCTGTACTCCAAGCCGCTCTGCGTTCACGACACCGGACGGCGCACGCTGCGCTTGAGCCATGCCGGGCGCTACTTCGCGCTCGAGTGCAAGTCCGCCACCGATTCCTACGTCGGCGCCATCGACCCCAACGATCAGGCGATGATGGATCGCATGCTCCAGGCCACCGGCGTCGACCGGCTCGCGCAGGAGCACTTCCCGTTCTTCAGCGGCGCGTCAGCCGACGATCTGCGCATGATCACGGTGAACATATCGGGTGACCTCAAGATCCGCCCGCTGAACGGCAAGGCCGGCACGACGTCCACCTTCCGCATCCCGCAATTGACGGCCATCACGCCCATGGACACGTCCTACGATCGGGCGCACGACCGTGTGGCGGTGCTGGATTATCAGGGTCTCGTGATCATCTACGGCCGGCCGAACCGGTTCGCGCGCTTCTTCAATCCGCAGGTGGAATCGCCTGCGCTGCTGTACATCAACGCCAACGGCGACGCCAAGGACAACGATCAATACACCCGGCTCGAATGGCGGCCGGTCGGCGTCGAGTTCCTGCCCGGCGGCAAGTGCCTGCGGGTGCGGCGCATGGCGCTCGACACCGAGATGGTCCAGCACAGCCTGCTGCAGCACTACTGGGACAAGATCCTCGTCATCGATCCGGATGTGCTTCTCGACATGGCCGATCGGCTGGCGCGCGGCGAGTCGGTCGACCAGAGCGCCTGCGGCCAGGACCGCAACGGGGACCGGTAACGCGGGCAACCGTCAGTCGATCGTCAGCGGTCGGTGCTCCGGCAGGAGTTCCGCCTCCAGAGCGGACATCGCGAGTTCGATCGGCGTCTGGATCGTCTGCCGGCAATAGCGGGTCTCGGCGATCCGGAACGATCCGCCTTCGTTCAACTTGTTGACGGGCGCCCCGCCGCCGCACAGCGAGAAGTACGGACAGGCTGTGCGGCAAGCTTCGCACCCCGCGAGGATGTCGTCGAACACGGCCGCGAATCGGTCCGACGCGAGTGCGTCGATCATCCGATCGTTCAACACGTTGCCGAACACGAAGGACCCGTAGTCAGCGTGGGTCTGATCGATCAGTTCCGGCGAGAAGCAGGAAAAGCGCCCCTCGCAATCGACGGTGGTCGTCGCGAACGGTAGGACTTGCGGATTGGCCGGCAGCGGCTACCCCGCCACCGTCACGCTGGGCAACCCGGTCGCCACGCGACCGACGGCTTCGTGCATTTCGCGGATCCGCAGGCGCTCGGGTTCGTCGGCCGCCCGTTCGAAGATGCGCGCAAGAAACGCCCGTACGCGCGACTCCGCCCCGGCAAGGCTGGAACCGGTACGAACGCCTTCCTGCTCGTCGACGTTGAAGCCGACGCGGCCGACGCCGGCGCCAAGAAAGAAGTCCACGATATCATCGGCCCGATCGAGACTCGTGTCCGTCACGACCGCTAGTGCGTCGAAATCGACGCCGGCGCGCTGCAACCGCTCGATGCCCTGCATCACCCGAGCATGGGTCGGCCGACCGTCGCGGGTCCTGCGGTGCCGGTCGTGGATGTCGGCGGGGCCATCGATGCTCACGCCGACGTGTACGCCGTACCGCGCGAACAGTTCACACCAACGCTCGTCGATCAGGATGCCGTTGGTCTGAACGCTATGGCGGACGGCCACCGTCGCGCCGACTTCCTCCCCGATGATGTCGAAGGCCCGTTCGTAGAAGGTCACCGGCGCGGCGAGCGGTTCGCCCGCATGCCATACGACATCGAGTTCGCGACCGAGCAGACCGCTGTCGCGCGCGTTGCGGATCGCTGCGCGCACCACGTCCGCGGACATGAAACGCACCACATCGCGTTCAGCCAGGTAGCAGTAGTCGCACGCGATGTTGCAGAACGGCGTGGGCTGCATCACCAGCAGCTCGATCCCGAGGCCCGGCACGAAGTCCTGCGGCGACCAGGGAAGCGCTCGCATGGGTCCGCACGCCTTCGCGCCCGATGCGGGCGCGGGGCCGATTCTCAATAGTTGCGCCAGCCGCCGTTGCGAAAGCCCGAACCGTTGGGCCACTGGGCGAGCTTCGCTGCGGCTTCACTGTGGGTCGGAACGGTCGACTCGGCCTGCTGGGCAAGCGCCGCACGGATGGCCTGGAGCCGCACTCGCACGCTGCCGTCCGGGGCGGCCGCCCGGGCGTCGCCGATCGTGGACCCGGCCACGGCCGCGGAGGACAACATGACGAGCCGGACGGCCTGGACCGCCCGCTGCTTGAGGGGAGGCGGAATCTTCATGGCTGAGATACCTCCGTGTGGATGGGCGCGCCGCTGGGATAAGTCTAGTCCAGCCCCAAGGCTATTTTAAGGCGGTGCCTGCATACCCGATCGCCACGCCCTGCTGGTGTTGGATTCCGGTCGATGCCCTACGGCTCCTGCCGGCCCATCACTCAGTAGTCTCTTCGAGGCTTGTCGTATTCCTGTCCCGGGAACACGAACGGCGGCGTCCGGCCGACCAGCGTCTCGATCAGCATCAGTTCCTGGTCAGTGTGGTTCTTGAAGGGTGCCGCGCGGACGTTCTTGCCCTTCTGCTTCGTATCGCCGGTGATGTACAGCGGCTTGTCGTGGTGCGTGGCGGTAACCGATTCCTTGCTGGTCGGGTCGGCGATGGAGACCACATCGGTGGTCCCGTAACAGGTGCAGAAGTAGGTGAGATCCGGCTCCGACTCGAGATAGACCCCGGTGCCCCGGATACCCACGGTGGCCGTGATGGTCTGCAGGCGCAGCCCGGCCGGCGCCTTGCCGAAGACCGACAGCAGCTTGCCCGTCAGCAGGCGCAGGCCGGTGGTAACCACCGAGTCCGCCCGCTTTTCGCCCTGCAGCACCATCTTGCCGCCCGAACGCAACAGGAAGGCACTGGCGCCGACCGCGAAGACGATCTCGGCATTCCGGTCGGTCTCCACGGTATCGCTCGGGCCGATGACGGACTTCATCGTGGCCGCTGCACCGTTCACGCGCACCGCACCCGACAGACGGTAGATCGACTGCCCGGGCGGCAGCTTGGCGGGCGCGCTCCCGAAGACGTCCGCGCGCGCGGGCACGGTCGCAAGGCCGCCGAAGCAGCCGGCGGCGAGAGCCTGCACGAGCAGGCGGCGGCGCGGATCGTCCACTTCGTCTTGGCGGGTCATGGTCGAGAGGTGGGGTTGGCGGGACGCTCATCGGCGAGGCAAGCGCTGCGCCATCGCGCGTCGCCCGTGAGGCTAGCATAATCGCGGGTTTTCCCAGCCCGACGGCCTTGCGGCCCGACAATCAGATGTGGTTTCGCAACCTGCAGATCCTGCGCTTCGATCCGACGGCAGCGCTCGCCGCCGAATCGTTCTCCGAACAGCTTCGCACCCAGGCTTTCCAGCCCTGCACCAGTCTCGCCCGTGAATCGCGCGGCTGGATCCCACCCCGCGGTGATGACCGCCTGGTCTGCGCCATGCATGGGCAATGGCTCATCGCGCTGGGCATCGAACAGAAACTCCTGCCGGCTTCGGTGGTGCGTCAGACCGTGGAGGCCCGCGCCGCGGAGCTGGAGCGCCGCATGGGTGTCAAGCCCGGGCGCAAACGCCTGCGCGAGCTCAAGGAGGAAGTCACCGACGAGCTGCTGCCGCGCGCCTTCAGCCGCTACGGTACGACCTTCGCCTGGGTCGACCCGGAACACGGTTGGCTGGTCATCGACGCCGCCAGCCCCAAGAAGTCGGGCGAATTCCTCGAAGTCCTGCGCAAATCGCTCGACGAATTCCCGTTCGCGCCGCTCGAGACGAAACGTGCGCCGGCGGCAGCCATGACGGAGTGGCTGACCGCCGGCGATGCCCCGCCGGGGTTCAGCATCGACCGCGACTGCGAACTGCAGTCGCCGCTCGAGGAACGGGCCACCGTGCGCTACGCCAACCACGTCCTCACCGAGACGGCCGAGGTCCGCAACCACATCGCGGCCGGCAAGGTGCCGACGCGTCTCGCCCTCACCTGGCGCGACCGCGTCTCCTTCGTGCTGACCGACAAGCTCGAGGTGAAGCGGGTCAAGCTGATCGACGTGGCGACCACCGAGAACGACGGTGAAGCCGACGACGCCGAAGAGCGATTCGAAGCCGACTTCATCCTGATGACCGGTCTGCTCGACCGCTTCCTGGGTGAACTGGTCGAAGCGATCGAACCTTGAAGCGGATGAACTAGCCCGCCTTGTTGGGCGACACGATGTGGTGGCGGTGAATCCAGCGGTAGAGGGTCGGACGAGACACGCCGAGTTCACGCGCCGATGCAGCCACGTTCCACGTGTTGCGCTTGAGGACCAGCACGACGTGATCACGCTCCGACGGTCGCAGTTCGGCAGGCATCGCTGACGGCGCCGTCGGCTGGACCGGCACGAGGATCTCGGGCGGCAGACAGTCGAGCGTCAGCACCGGTCCGTCACACAACGCACAGGCAAGCCGCAGCACGTTGCGCAGTTCGCGAATGTTGCCCGGCCAGCGATATCCGGCCAATGCGGCGGCAACGTCAGGGCCAAGGCTGACGGCACGGCCCCGGGCGTGCGCCTCCTGTTCGAGCACCAGCGCGATGAGCTCATCGCGGTCGGTGCGATCGCGCAGCGGCGGCAGTTGGATCATTGCGCCGGCAAGCCGGAAGTACAGGTCTTCGCGGAACCGCCCGTCCGCGATCAGCGTCTTGAGGTCGCAATGGGTGGCACAGATGACGTGCACATCCACCTGCTCCGGCGCTGCTCCGCCCAGCGGAGCTACCTCGCCCTCCGCCAGCACGCGCAACAGCCGCGACTGCAACGCGAGCGGCATGTCGCCGATCTCGTCCAGCAACAGCGTGCCCCTATGGGCCTGCTGGATGCGGCCGCGCGATCCCTTCGCATTCGCCCCGGTGAACGCGCCAGGGCGATAACCGAAGAGCTCGCTCTCGATCAACGCATCGGGGATGGCCGCACAGTTGACCGCGACGAACGGCCCGCCGCGTCGATCGCTCGCCGCGTGCAGCGCCTTCGCGAAGGCTTCCTTGCCGGTACCGGTCTCGCCGGTCAGCAGCAGCGGGACCTTTGCGTTGACGATGCGCACGGCACGCTGCACGTCGCGAGCAACAGCGGGATCGGCGACGGCAAGATCGCGGAACGCGCGCGCGATCGCGGGTGCGACCGGCGTGGCCGGGCGTTCGCTGCCGCGTCGCGCATATGCCGAAGCGTCGTTGCCGCGCGCGGGCGCGCGCAGCACCCCGAACAGCACCTCGCCCGCGATCGGACGCCGCAGCGGTACGGGGCAGCCCGGACGTTCGAAGGACCCGCGCATCACGTCCAGCGCGCTGCAATCGAACAGATGCTCCAACCTCGCGTCGGCCGGCAGGCCATGGCGATAGAACCTGTCGCGCGCCTGTCGGTTCGCGGCCACGATGCGTCCGACATCATCGAGCGCGAACAGGTAGGCGGGCTTCAGGTCGACGAACTGCAGCGACGGACTCACCTGCAGGATCCAATGGCCCTTGAACGACTCGACGAAGAACGCGTTCTCCATCGCCGCCGCGTGATTGACGACGAGCTGAAACACGAGCGTCTGGCTGCGCTTGTCCTCCGGTGAGTACAGTGCGGATGCATCGAGGATCGCCAGCAACTCGCCCTTGGGTGCGAACACGGGCGCGGCACTGCAGGTGAACGCGATGTTGTGCGCGCGGAAGTGCTCGCCACGATGTACCAGCATCGGTGCCTTTTCGACGATGGATGTGCCTACGCCACAGGTGCCCTCCTCGCGCTCGGACCAGGTCGTGCCGACCCGGAAGCCTTCCTGGCGGAACTCGCGCGCGAGCGTCGGCACGCCTTCGAACAGCACAGTCACACCTTCGGCGTCGGTGAGCAGCACGCAGTAGTTGGCGTCGCGCACCTGCGCGTGCAACCGCGTCACGGCGTGGTTGCCGACGCGCAGCAGCGAATCCACCGATCCCAGGTGATCCTTGAGTTCGGTCGACGTGACCACGCGCGGCCGCGACACTTGGCCGGGATCGATCTGCCATGCGCTCATGGAGCGCTCCCAGGAATCGAGCAGATGGCTGAACCTGGTCGCGGCTGCATCCTGCGTGTGCCGTCGGTTGATCACATCCGTGACCAGTCCGACGTGTTCCCTGACTTCGGCGAGCTTTCTCACTGCCGGTCCTCCCGCACGCTCGTTCTCCGGCTGATGCTATGGGCATTCCCGTCGGGCCACAAGATTACAGGTGTAACGCCTGTGCAACGGGTGTTTCACCCCGATCGACCGCGCGCCCGCTGCGAACGCCGGGGATGCATCGAGCGTTTCGCAGCGCAGCAGGCACTGTTTCTCTCGCGGCGCGAGATTCGCCAATTGCGGCGCAACACGGGCGGGCTTGCACCGCGACTACGTGGCACGCGCATTGCGGACTTTGCAACCGAAGTGTCCCGGACCCCGAGGACGCTCTACACCCCTGGACCAGGGAGGCCCAGCAGATGAGCATCCGCATCTGTATCACCGTCGCGTCGGCATTCCTCTACGCCGGCGCGGCGTATTCCGCTGACAAGGACGAGCGCGCCGGCACCTGCTCCGACGCGAAGCAGCAGATGGAGTACTTCTGCGACGAGAAGAACGGCGCCACCGACAGCATGGTGACGTTCGGCACGGCCTGCACCAACGCCAAGAAGAACGTCGCCGCGGCCTGCGAAGGCAAGGTCGAGGCGGACCAGGCTTACCAGTTCGAAAAGAAGTGAAGTCGTGAAGTGAAGCTGCAGCAAACAGGCAGGCAGACGCCCCGCCTGCAACGCAACCGTCCTTAGGAGAATCAGCAATGCAACGACACATCGGCGTGCACATGAGCGACGAGGAGATGCGGCTGGTAGCCCCGGCCGAGACCGACGCGTTCCACTCGCCCGTCCCGACCCAGGT